>ENA-UENT01000014-UENT01000014.1-marine-metagenome-genome-assembly--contig:-NODE-14-length-137466-cov-5.667045_pt1 | contig 137466 bp, 104 predicted proteins | sample MGYA00237879_ERZ529330 | MGnify/ENA primary metagenome ERZ529330 (study PRJEB26372, sample SAMN05368345) | marine metagenome | biome: cultured habitat; feature: ocean water; material: water; isolation... | reverse complement strand
TTGGATTCCCAAACCTCTTCAACGTCAGTATAGATGTAGTTAATTCGATACAGGAACAGGTCTGATATACGTAAAAAATATAGGGCTTCACACAATTGTTATGCGCATAACAGAATTAAGGATAGCAAACTACGGTATTAGCACTAAATTTGCGGCATGAAGAATACGGTATTAAATTTCCTAATAGGATTTAGCCTTTTGGCAATAGGATGTCTAACAAGCTGTGGCGGTGACCAGCCACAGGAAGAGCAAGCAGAAATTGTCCCTTCTGGCGATGCTGAAATTGATCAGGTCAGTCAGCAGATTGCTGGTGACCCTGAAAACGGTGATCTCTACGCTCTTCGGGCAGAAGTATATTACGAGAAAAACAGCTACGACCAAGCCATCGCGGATATGACCGTTGCTTTGTCACTAGACTCAGTAAATCTAGAGTACCACCACTTACTCACTGATATTTACCTCGACTATTTCCGCTCGCGCTTAGCTCTGCAGACCATGGAACGTGCAGTAGCCATCGCACCTGATGATATCTTCTCGTTGCTCAAATTGAGTGAGATTCAGCTATTCCTAAAGATGAATCAGGCCTCCCTCTCAACTATTGACAAGGTGCTGAGAATTGACCCTCAGAACGCATTGGCTTACTTCTTCACGGGAAAGAACTTCGAAGAAATGGGCGATACCAACCGGGCGATCAATGCCTACCAAGAATCCTCAGAAATTGATCCAGAAATGATTGACACTTGGATCAAGCTGGGGCAACTACACGCTAGCATTGATGGAAGCTTGGCTGAGGCCTTTTTTGATAACGCTATCGAGGTAGATGCTGGAAATACGATTGCCCTTCAGGCGAAAGCCGAATACATGTGGGACCAAAACCAGCCTCAAGAAGCACTAAAGCTTTATCGCGAGGCCGTACAGCGCAACCCGATGGATGAGAAAAGCGCTTACAATACGGGCTTAGTATACTTGGAACTCGACTCCGTTAGCCAAGCCTACCAGCACTTTTCTATGGCTATTGAAAATGCACCACTGTATGCGGCTGCCTACTATTATCGAGGCTACGCTGCCGAATCCATGGGCGATGCAGAACAAGCAAGAGCTGACTACGAGCACACCTTGCGTTTGGCACCTAACTACGAACAGGCGCAGGAAGGCTTGGCGAGGTTACAATAGCGGTATTGCGTTTAAAATGCTTAATGGTACTCGAGGCGAAAGCCCTAAATTGTAGGTTTTAGACGCTGGCGTCTAAAATATGCTAGTCCTAGATTTTAAGTTTGTGTATCACGACTTACAATCTATTAATCCGAGCGTCATGAAAAGTGCTAAGTATCTAACCGCTTACCTGATCCCCGCTTTCTGTGTTTGGGGGCTACTGCAAGGAGGATCGACCTCCTACGCTACCGTAATATTCGCCTTTGGCTTTATCCCTTTTGCTGATCAACTCATGCCGCAGGATACATCTAACCTTCCTGATGTTGAACGCGACAATCGATTGGCAGAAAAGATTTTTGATTGGTTGCTTTACCTCAACCTTCCGATCGTGTACGGGATTTTGGCCCTGTTCATTTACCAGCTCAATACCCAGGATTATAGTCGTAGCGAGCTTATCGGCCAAGTTTTGTCTGTAGGTATTGTCTTCGGGACTTGTGGCATCAACGTCGGGCACGAACTGGGACACCGAAGCAATAAGTGGGATCAGCGAATATCAAAATTACTGCTCTTACCAGAGCTATACCAGCACTTTTTCATTGAGCATAATCGCGGGCATCACAAGAACGTAGCGACGCCTTTAGATCCTGCCAGCGCTGATAGAGGCGATATTCTATACATCTTTTGGTTTCGTTCCCTATTTGGATCATATCGCAGCGCCTGGAAGTTAGAGGCAGAAAGCTTGAAACGGCGCGGCTTAGCCTTTTGGAGTTGGCAGAATGAGATGCTTCATTTTACACTGCAAACAGTCCTATACGTAGCAGTTATCTTCTGGCTGTGCCCAGACTGGCAAAGCGCTCTCGCAGTGATTGCAGCAGGCCTGGTTGGAGTGCTACTTTTGGAATCTATCAACTATGTAGAACATTACGGGCTACGTCGGAAACTATTAGATAATGGCAGGTATGAGCGCGTGCTACCAAAGCATTCCTGGAACGCCAATTATCACTTGGGGCGAATCATGCTTTACGAGCTTACTCGCCATTCTGATCATCACTATCTAGCCAATAAGAAGTATCAGATACTGGACCACCACAACGAAGCACCTGTGCTACCCGTAGGTTACCCAGCCTCTATTCTGATGGCCTTGGTTCCACCATTATGGTTTGCGGTAATGAATAAGCGTTTGGAGCGCTGGGAGATGGCAGCGTAGTTCAAATTGTTTTTTTTAATTTAATTTATCTAATTTTTGTTTTATTTCGTAAATACTCCTATCTTTATTGGGAGTATTGCAAAAGCTAATCATTCATAGCTTCTATACCCGCTGCTTCTCGCATTAAACAGAGCTCTAAAGAAGTGGCATTAATCATCGGCAATTATTCCCTGCTTTTCTTTTACTCAAACACAAGGATGTCGTTGGCCTTAGGAACGTGTTACTGTTCTTAAGGGTGTGATCCTACTGCCTTTTCCAAAAGAAAATGGTGGTTGTTGGACTTGGTGACCAGGGGTGGGTCCCGCCGTAGCGGGCGTCTACAACATCCATAAATTGATTACCCCTTCTATCAAAAGTTTACTTTCCCCACTCCGTATGGAAAGTACCATCCGCATCCAATCGCTCGTAGGTATGTGCGCCGAAATAGTCGCGCTGGGCTTGCACCAAATTCAGGGGTAAGCGAGCTGCACGTAGAGCTTCGAAGTAATGCAGTGCACTACTCAATGCTAGCAAAGGAATACCATTCTGAGTGGCTGTTTCCACCACCGCACGAACGGAAGGTAGTAACGTCTTCAATCGGCCACGGAATACCGGAGACCCCACCAGGTTAGCAAGGTCTGGGTTGCCAGCATAAGCTTGGCGAATGTCTTCCAATAGCTCTGCCCGGATAATACAGCCACCACGCCAGATTTTGGCAGTATCAGAAAGACGCAGATCCAAGTCCATTTCCTCACTGGCTACTGACAGAAGGTGAAGGCCTTGTGCATAAGTAAGGATGAAGCTGAACAATAAAGCATGCTCTAACTGCACCGCGAAAGTCTCTTTATTTTCAATGCGCTCTGTAGGGAACGAGCCATACTTCTGAGCTGCCGTCTGGCGGAACCGCCAGAAGGAAGAAAGTCCGCGCATGGTCACCGCAGCATCGATCGTTGGAACAGGTACTCCCAAATCCATGGCAGTTTGAGAAGTCCATTTTCCAGTACCTTTTTGCTTGGCTTTATCTAGGATCGCATCGATAAGATCTGCACCCTCAATTTTATCATCTGCTTGCGCGAATATCTCGGCAGTGATTTCTACGAGGAAGGATTGCAACGGCCCTTTGTTCCACTCCGAAAAGGTCTCATGGATTTCAGCATTAGTGAATCCACCAATGCGTCGGAGCATATCGTAGGTCTCGGCCAAAAGCTGCATCATTCCGTACTCAATGCCATTATGCACCATCTTCACATAATGACCAGCGGCACCTTTACCCATGTAAGCCACACATGGTTCGCGGTCCACCTTTGCCGAAACGGCTTCCAAAATTGGCTGTACCTGCTCCCACGCAGAAAAATCTCCGCCTGGCATGATGCTAGGACCTTTGCGGGCGCCTTCTTCGCCACCCGATACACCTACACCTAGAAAACGAAAACCCTGCGACTGCAAAGCTTCTGCTCGCCGGCTGGTATCTGCATAATGGGAGTTACCGCCATCAATGATTAAGTCTCCTTGATCCAGGTGTGGCAACAAGCCTTCAATCACCGCATCCACCACCTTTCCAGCTGGCACCAGAAGCATAATCGTTCTGGGCGTTTTGAGCATTTGCAAAAATTCGGATTGATCAGTAGTCGCCTGAATTTTCCGATGCCCGGCCTCTTCATTTAGAGATGCGACTTGGTCCGCATTCAAATCCAAACCAGCGGCAGCATAACCACGATCAGCGACATTCAATAAAAAGTTGCGACCCATCGTGCCCAGGCCAATCATTCCGAAATCGTATTGCATGGATGTATTTTGTGTGGTAGACCAACCTTTTTACGGGCTGGCTGGTTTCAAAGTAAACTCTGGTCGGTAACAATACCGTACTTTTGGCAAAGAAAAGGATAAACCTTTAGTCTTGCATGTGTTCAACAAAAAAACGATGCAAACAGCAAAGTAGTTTATCTGAGCAGGGCCAAAAAACTACTAACCAGCTTTCCTTAATCCACCAGCATGAGTCCACACATCTTCGTTATTTTCGGTGCTTCAGGCGATCTCACCGCCCGCAAGCTTATCCCCGCCTTTTACCACCTCTACGAAGGCGGTTACCTACCGGAGCAATTTGCCCTGCTTGGCGTGAGCCGATCTAAGCTCAGCGACGAGGATTTTCGCAAGCGCGTGGTATTCGATAGTCCATTCCTTCCCGAAGGTATCAGTGATGCAGATAAAGAGAAGTTTGCCAGTGCTCTTTACTATCAACCTATCGATACTGCGGAGGAAGCTGAATATGCCAAGGTAAGGGATCGCCTATTGGCGCTGGATCAAGAAAAAGGTACGCCGGGTAATTACATCTTCTATCTATCCACCCCTCCAAAGCTGTACAAGACGATTCCTGCTTATCTGAGTACGCATGGTCTGAATACATCCAATGGCCACTTCCGCCGATTGGTTATTGAGAAACCATTTGGCTATGATACTAAGTCGGCGCGCGAACTAAATGATCACTTGCTGCAATTCTTCCCAGAAAAACAGATCTACCGCATAGATCACTACCTGGGCAAAGAGACTGTCCAGAACCTATTGGTGACTCGCTTTGCCAATGGCATCTTCGAGCCGCTATGGAACCGGAATTATATCGAGCATATCCAAATCACTTCTGCTGAACCCATTGGTGTGGAAGGACGTGGCGGTTACTATGATGAATCAGGTGCGTTACGCGACATGATACAGAATCACTTGCTGCAGATAGTGGCTCATATTGCAATGGAACCACCCGTAAGTGCTGATGCTCATGCTATCCGTGCCGAAAAACTGAAACTATTCCAGTCACTCCGGCCTATCAAACCAGAAGAGGTGGAGCATTATGTAATTCGTGGCCAGTATACCAGCTCAGAAATTGACGGTGAGGCGGCCTTAGGTTATCGTGAGGAAGAAGGTGTACCCGTAGACTCGCGTACGGAGACTTACGTCGCAATGAAGTTTTTCGTTGACAACTGGCGTTGGGCTGACGTGCCATTCTACCTACGTACAGGTAAGCGTTTGCCTACGAAAGTTACCGAGGTAGTCATCACCTTCAAGCCCTCACCACAGCGCCTATTTAGTAGTGAGGAATCATTCCGCAGCCCTTATAATCAACTCATCATTCGCATCCAACCGCACGAAGGTTTAGCCATGAAATTTGGCATGAAGATTCCTGGCCAGGGTTTCCGTGTGAAAGATGTGAACATGGATTTCCATTATGCCGATCTTACCGATGCAGAAGTACCAGATGCCTACGAGCGGTTGATTCTGGATTGTATGCGTGGTGATGCTACGCTTTACGCCTTGGGCGAAAGTGTAGAAGCTGCCTGGGAATTTGTGGACCCGATTCTAAATGCGTGGGCTGATAATGAAAGTAAGCTATTCGGCTACCCCGCAGGAACCTGGGGACCGAAAGAAGCAGAACACCTCTTTCAAAACGGAACACACTGGCGCAACCCATGTAAGAACTTGACCGACATGGGCGAGTTTTGCGAGCTGTAGTTCAGCAATCACTTTTGGTAATAAGCCCGTTTTAATCTTTCGATGGATTGCTCTTCGGCTCCGGTCGAAGAGTTCATTGGCCTGTAGTGCAAAACGTAGTCGCAGACCCAGTAGTCATTTACTACCTCGGATAATAGAAGAGGGTCTTGCCCCATCCGAAGCCGGTGCTTATTGATCTTTCTAAACTTGCGGTTATAGTATTCTTTTCCGCAGCCTTTGTCTTTGACGACACCCACCTTTTTTCTTGACCTGGACATAGTATGGTCCTGAACAAGTAATGGAAATCAATTGGTTCCCGCGAAGATTACGTTTTATCGTTACTATCCGACTAGAACTGCCACCACCTCCTCAATAAAAGTCATAGTGCGCGACTCGATTTCATTCATAAGGAGCTGCGGCTCATCGAAGTTGGGTGAGGCGACAACAACTTCACGAAGAATCATATGCTCAGGGGAAGGCGCGATATTGTCTTTTGGCCAATCGCTTCCTTGAAAAATTTCCCAATACTTCTTGTGAATGGCCTTGTTTTGCCCGGCTAACCAGACTTCAAACTGCATTTCCTCGTGGTTGAGCACTACGGCTATCTTCAGCTTTTGCTGCTTCAGTGCAAGTGGTGTGAAGGGGAAGTAAGAAATATCGAGATAGCCAGGGTGCAGACTACTCGACACATAACCGGCAGGATAGTTTTGAATGAATTGCGTACGCAATTTTAGCATGAACTCCATCAATGCCCGAAAGGCTCGCTGCACATGACCATCCACAATGGCATCCTTGTATGCATTAATACTATGCTGTAGACTTTCCTCCATACCTAGCGGTAGTTTTGCCAAGAGAAGCAATAAGGTTTTCAATAAAAATAGGAAAAACGAAAGGGAAAGAACCGAGCACGATCCTTTCCCTCAAGTATAAATTAGTTATTTGTCTTTCCCGCCAGCGCTAGAGGCCTTTGATGTAAACAGCTAACAATAGTAGAACATAGGCGCCTAGTACAAAGTAATCTTCTACGCCAGCAATGCCAGGAATGATCTTGCTTCCGAATAAACCAAGCAGTACTAAGACTAAACTTAAAATTACGGTAGCATTTTTCGGTGCTTGTGGTTTGAGTGAACTCATTTCGTTTTGTTTTAATAGGTGAAGTAATCTCGTTCTGCCTCTCCAATAAAGTGGCAGACAGAATGTGCTGATACTGTACAAGATAGCTAGAAGTTAGCAGGCGATCCAAATAGCCAAAGCTATTAGTGGGACAAACCGCTACTCAAGCGCGACAAAACAATAAACGAGTCTGACCACCCCAAACTCAAAGTATTCTACAATCCATAGTCTACCCCGAAATAGAAGTAGCGCGGTAAGCCAGGATAAAAAGACCGTGGCAAATTACCCCCAAAACCTCGAGCATTAATCTGCACCATACTGGCGTAAAGTTTATCGAATACATTGTTACAACCTACGTATACACGAAGCCCGCGGCCAACCTCCCGGAAGTTAGCACCTAAGCGTAAGTGGAGTAGTGCGTAGCCATCCGCTGTAGTCGTATTCGCATCATCTACCCATTGCTCACTGGCCACATCAACTACCGCCTGGACATGCATCCAACGATGCCACCACCCTAACTGGTTACGCCAACGATGGCGAGCATTACCCGGAATTTCATTCCCAGAAAAATCAGAAGGTGTATCCTCGTAATCCTGGAAGAAATAATCAGCCAGGGTATAGCTAGTTTGGAATTGAAGGGCCGTCTCTCCAAATGTCCATAATCGGTTTAGTTGCACCTCTAAGCCCTGATGACGCGCCGAACCTCCATTCACGAAAAAGGTGCCTTCAATAGAGTCTGGCCGTTGAACGAGCAGGTCATCTACATACATCTGAAATGCCGTCAAGGCGAAATTCCATTTCTGATCCGTAAGCTGTATTCCAATCTCTCGGTTCCACCCGAAGGCAGGACGTAGTTCATTGACTCGGATACTGCCATTTGCCGTATTCTCAATAGCGCTAGACGCATCGGGCTGAGAGATGCCTCGATTAAGGCGAGCATGAGCACGAAACCTTTGATTGGGCACGGTGTAGGTCAACGTTAAACCAGGAGCTAAGAATGGCGAAAATGAATAATCGCGATCACCACTATTGGTTTCCCAATTGAACTGTGTTTGTCGCAGGTTTACATCAAGAGTCGTCTGCCAACGCTCCCCCCAGTTGGCTTGCCAATTAGCGAAAGCGAAATAGTAGAAGCGCGTTTCTCTAGCATCACCGATTTCCATGCCTTGAGCACCTCCTTCTAAGACCTCAAAAACCGTTTGATCGTAGGTTTCCACAAATAACTCCCCACCCGCCTGCAGTCGTCCATTTAACTTAAGGGATTCGTCGAGACTAAAGGTGGTACGCAAGCCATACTGGTAGCTGTCTTCGTTAATGATATTGAATGGCCGCACCTCATCGTTCGTCCGTCGGCCAGCGAATACGGAGGAGCGATTATTGAGTCGCCCCCAGCGTCCGAGTTGTGCGACAGTGCGCGCGTGTTGGATACCTGCTAGATAAGTCAACTGATCTTCACGACCATTAACGGATGCCCAGTTGAAAGCAGCTGCTTCTGGTTTTTCATTAAAGTCATTGATGTTTAGGGAGCTAGGAATCTCGGCTTGTAACTGTCGAAGGTGTACCAAATAGAAGGTCTCACCAGCGCTTCCAAAGCGGCCCAAAATGGTACCTGAAACACGTTCGTAATCGTTGTTATCTCGATAGCCAGCGCTCGCACTGCGCACCACGCTTACATCCTGATGCCAATTTCCGGCTTTATTATGCACATTTATCCACTCGCGATTGCGCCCGAAGTCACCGACGGACAATCCTCCACTTAAGCCCCAGTTCGGCCCATCCCATTCTTTGCTTACCAATTGGATGCTTCCACCCAGGTTAGCACCCAGGGCTGCCGGTGCAGGTCCAGTCTGGACATAGGCTTTGCGCAGAAAACCCGTTTCGATATCCTCAAGAACGCTTTCACCCGCGCCGTTCGTCAGTGGAATATCGTTCCAATACAATCGCACCTGATCGGTAGCGAAAGGTGTACGTGCACCAATACCGCGTAGGCTCAGACGTTGAGTATTTAGTGCACCTTGTTGGATCTGCACACCGGGTAAACCATCAAAGGCGCGAGAAATATTAATCGCATCCTCCGTCAACAGCTGAGTCTCATCCAGTGTGCGGACTGTATGTGCATATAAATCATCGTAATGCAATTTCGCTCGTACAGTGGGCACTGGTAGTGCACTTCCTGCATACAATTCAAACTTCACCAGTTTCTGCGCTTCTGATGCCGTTAGCGTCTTTGTGTTATACCCGATGTAGGTAATCTGAATAATAGCATCTGCGGGGACACTCAATTCGAAAAATCCATCCATATCGGCAGCAGTACCATCCACAACTTGATCATTCTGTAGATAAACAACCGTTGCAAACCCGAGTGGCTCCTGGTTTGCCATATCTACAATCTGCCCCGCCAATCGAATCTCCTGTGCACTGGCATTGACGAAAATCACCGAGATGAAAATCAGCAACAGCACTAAACGATGATATATTTGCATGTGTTCTATTTATTATTTCGCAAAGGTAAGATGAGACAGCAATTCACCACCAATATCAACTGTGCCAGCTGCGTTCGCAGCGTGACGAATTTCCTAAATGATGTCCCCGGCATTGATCGTTGGGAAGTTGACACCAATAATCCAGAGAAGGTACTCACGGTAGAAGGGCAAGCAAAACCCGAAGCCATCCTCGAAGCAGTGGACGATGCTGGCTTTGACATTGCGTTAAAAAAGGACTAACTTCAAAGCCGAACAGCAGCATTTTCGTTATGCTCTTAAAGTTCGGTTATGCGCTCAATACTACTCCTACTCCTATTAGCTCAGCAGCTAGTAGCACAAACTGATTTTTCCGATTATCATTGGCAGCAATTCCATCTCTTACCGCAGGTCGAAGCTGTAACAGAAACAGAAAAAGCTATCTGGTGGTCCACCACCGACTACCTGGTCTGCTACGATAAAGAAAGCACCGACATTGAAATCGGTATTAACCCATTCACCAATGGGGAAACACTAACCAACGCTAAGTTTTGGTCAGACGAGGACGGCACATTACATCTCCTCAATAGAGACCAAATGGCCATCCTCATTGATGGCGAATGGGAAGTTGAACAAATCAACACCTTTAACGGCGTCTTCACTGCAAGTGAGATCTTGTATCGGATCGATGATAACACCTATCTTATGCGAGGTGAGAATGCTCATTTTATGCAGTGGCAACCTGGGAGTAACCCTTCTACAGTTCCCAGTTTAGGAACACTTGCCCCCTGGTTTGTGCACGAAGCCACCTGGGATGGCGAACAAGAAAGAATCTGGATCACTGCTATTCCCGACTTTGCGGAGGTAGGTTTCATTGAAGGGGGTTCCTTTACCGAAGTTCCCGTTCCGTCAGGATTAGATCGCATTTATGAGCTACACACCGCTCCGGATGGTGGTATTTGGCTGCTTGCGAGTAACTATGTACTCCGATACGATGATCAAGATTGGATTGCTCAATCCCTTACGGGTAATTGGAACCAATGGGAATTACAACTTTCCTTCAGTTCGGAAGGCAATGCATTGATCACAACCCCTCTAGAAAAACTCATTTTACAGCCATCCGATCAAACATTCGAAATAACTGACCTTACTGTCGATTTACAATCGGTAAGCTTTGAAAGCCCTTGCCTATTGATGAACACCGATGAAGTTTGGTTTATTGACGACCGTCAGAAGGCAATCAGCACTTGGAGAGCAAACGAGGGAGTCATTCGAAAAGGGTCTAGCGCATGGCTACCAATAGATGGTAATTTGCGGAGTATGAGCCAGGATACAGAAGGTCGAATCTGGATCACCGATGCCGTAGATACCTATTTCTTCAGTGGCCGTCAGTGGTGGCCTGCGAAGACAATTTATCCCAACTTTCCAGATTCAGTTCGTCAATTAGTATTTACTCAAGACTGTTCTCCGATAGTCTTAACCGGATCCGACCCTTTCGGTTTTTCTGGTGACACCAGAGTACGCTGGTACCGTGGTGGAAACTGGGTCGCATTGCCTCCTCCAATCCCTTCCGCTAATTTCAGGAATCTCGTTTCTGGCATCTTCCTGGACGACAATGACAATCTTTGGACTACCAATAGTTTTAGCGGTGGCCTTTCAGTCTGGTCTGGCGGTGCCTGGCAGACCTTAGACGTAACGAATTTCTTTCCTACACCTGCCTTTGTACGCGCCGTAGCGGTAGATGAAGACAACCGGCAGTACATAGCCGCCGACAATGCACTATTTATTCGCTCTGGCCAAGACTATCAGCGGTATCCTTACGAGCAATTCGATGCTAGTACGACGAACAACAACCTGTACCGTAGCATCCGTTTTTCACCGGAGGGAAATCTCTGGATTGGTCACGACAAGGAAGTTTTGAAAGTCAGTAAGGATGGCAGGGGTGAAAAGATTCCGTTCTTCAGTGCTACGCTCGATCCTCTACCCAACAACTCCATCTTTAACATTTTCCCCTTCAGTGATAATGAAGTGTGGATTCTGTATGCCAATGATGCTACTGCCTACTTCGATGGATTGGAATGGACACATTTTAATACCGATAATTCCGGTTTGCTTTCCAACATGGTCCGACGTATAGAAAAAGATCAACAAGGGCGCTATTGGTTTTCTTCTCATATAGGCATCTCCGTTCTGATACCACCAACCACCACCACCACAATTAACCAAGCGCCGGTAAAAGCAGCCACTATGAGAGCCGTACCCAATCCAGCCTGTTGTCAGATCCAGGTCAGTTGGCTGCAGGAAGAACGTGCTCGGGTACGCTTGGCGTTATTTGACAGCCAGGGGCGTCACTTGAGAAGTTTACTGGATCAGATTCTTCTTCCGGGAGAAATGGATATCATGGTCGATCGCAGAAATCTTCCTGCCGGCACCTACTTTATTCAGCGGATAACGGATGACCAAAGGGATAGTTATCCCATTATTTGGAAATAGATGATCTACCTGCGTAAATAGTCCATGACCAATTCACGGAAAGAAGGACCGATCGGTAATTGCCGCCTACCGATGTGTAGCGATTCACGATCAAAGCGATTCACGGCACGGAGGTTTACGGCGTAGCTTTTATGGATTTGCTTAAACCAGTCTGGTAAAGCCTTCAGTGCATCCGCCACGGAAGAGCGCGCAAGAACCTTTTGTGCAGCCAGATGGTAAGTAAGATAATTGCCGTCTTTTTCTAAAAAAAGGAGCTCATCCAGCCGCAGCTGATGAACTTCCGTACCACTCTTAACCAGAATTGATTCAGCTGGATTATCAACGGTGGCTGGTGCGGCTAGCATCTTACTCACGGCTTTAGCAAAACGTTCAAAACTGATTGGCTTGAGTAAATAATCAACTGCTTGCACCTCATAGCTCTCCACCGCGTAATCTGAATAGGCCGTGGTGAATATGACTTTGGTTTGCGCCGGTAATAAGCGCGAAAGATCAATACCGGAAATATGGGGCATATTGATATCCAGGAATACCAAATCCACCGGTTGCTGAGAAAGAGACTCAAATGCCTTGAGCCCATTGCGAAACGTCCCCAGCAGCTGGATCTGGCTGAAGTGCTGAAGATAAGACTCCAACAAGCTAATGGCCCTTGGCTCGTCATCAACTATTATCGCCGTCATGCGTCTGGATGTTTAGTTGAACAATGAAATTGGCATCCTGCCTTACCTCCAATTGGTGTCGTCCTGGATAAATGAGCTCTAGTCGGCGGCGGGTACTGGCTATACCTGTTCCATTCCGCTCCCGATCAGCACTTTGTAGTCTAATCTGATTTTGGATAGAGAAAACCACCGCGTCAGGCTGATTCAGGTCAAAATGGCAACTAATTTTGGACTCCTGCTCGGGTTCCGTGCCGTATTTAAAGGCATTCTCCACAAAAGGAATGAATAGGCCTGGTTCAATTTGCTGCTGATAGTAGTCGCCTTCTACTTGCAAATCAAAGTGCACCTCACCAGGGTCAAATCGCAATAGCTGTACCTCTACATAATTCCTGATAAACTCAATCTCCTGTTGGATACTCACTTGTCCGGCTCGGGTCTCATCAATGACGTAGCGCAGAAGTTGCGATAGACGCTCAATAGAATCCGCTAAAAGAGGCGACTGCTGTTGGTTTACTAATGCCAATAGATTATTTAAGGCATTAAAAAGAAAGTGTGGCTGTAGCTGATTGCGCAAGAGTTGTAGTTCAGCCTGCTTACGTGCCAACACCAGCTGCTGCTGTTGCTGATAAGTAGACCACCACACCTTAGCCAAGCCATAGGCTGCAAAAAAGGTGAAGTAGAAAAGTAAAATCCCATTACGCAGAGTGGCTGGCAGCGTTATTGCAGGGAAAGGTGCCCACCAATTTTCTAGTATCGGAAACAACGTAATCACAACCAGCAGCAGTGCTACCGCAAGTAGTATTACTGATTTGCGCTGGGTTTGATCAGTCCGCAGGCGCAGGATGTTCCACAAGTTGAGGTAAGACACTAAAGCTGCTACTGCAACACAAGCCAAGATCTTCCACTGCAAGGATTCATTTCGGATAAAGGTCACCGTCTCGGTCCCATCCACCATTTCAAATTCTTGAGCTTGAATGGAAAAGCTACTAGCGATTAACCAGGCAGTGACACCCCAGAAGAGTGCATTCAAGAAATACTCAAGCAGGCGGCTATTCATTTAACAAAACTAAGGGTTTTACCAGCAGCTGCACTGATTTTGGTAGGAAGGTGCTTGTTTTTGCAAGGAAGGGAGTCGTGATCGTTTTCTAGCATCAATTCTTGACTTCTTCACAGCAAATACCGCTTTGCTACCTTTCCAAAAAATGCTTGTAATAAAGCTACTATTATCGCAGTATCACTAAAGTATAATAGAAATGCAAATCACCCTCTCCACATTCATTTCTTATTTGTTCAGCTGTCTTCTTTTGCTAGGCCTGAGCACCTGTAATGCTCAATCGCCAGAAAGCACTACCAACACACCTACAATAGAAAAGCAAATTGACGAACTCGTCGCCCAGTACCAAGCCTTGGATCTCTTCTCCGGGGTTATTCTTTTAGCCGAGCAAGGAGAACCCGTTTACCACAAAGCCTTCGGCCTGGCCGACAGGGACAACCGAAAGCCTAATACAACAGAAACACTGTTCGATATTGGCTCCATGAATAAAACCTTCACTTCGATTGTCATCAAGCAATTGATTGGAGAAGGCAAGCTCTCCTACGAGTCGAAAATGGTCGAGCATCTGAGTGGATTTACGGCTCCCGGAACAGGAGATATTACCGTTGATCATCTACTGCATCACCAATCTGGCTTTGGAGATTATCACAGCCCCGATTATTTCGATGCTCCTCTTTCAGAACGAAATCTCGATGCCATCGTAGAGCGAGCTCGGCAGATGGAGCTGTTTTTCCCACCGGGAGATGGCGATGAATATTCTAATACCGGCTACGTTTTGCTCGGAGCCATTATTGAAGCCGTAACTGGCCGCTCTTACTTCGATGAAGTAAAGGATCGCATCGTAACGCCCTTGGGCCTCGAGCATACCTATTTGCAGGATTTAGATCGCTATCAGGAACGTTGCGCCATTGGCTATTACTATGATCCACTAGGTCAGCTTCAAACGGCGGATGACTTTCAGGACGAACCCAACCCTGATGGTGGCTTTTTGGCCACGGCCTTAGACGTCATGAAATTCTACCGCTCCTTCTACTATGACGATGTCCTGCTGAGTGAGGAGATCAAAGCCAATGATCCGCTATTCCAATTTATTCGTCAATTGGAGCCGGGTAAAGCGCCTGGTGCGGCAGGTGGTTTTGAAGGGTTCAATACTGCCTTGTATCAGGTGATCAGTGATGATCGAACGATTATTGTTTTTGCCAATATGGATGAACCCGTAGCAGAGAATCTGGCAATCGGTATTCTGGATCTGACCCGCGGCAATGCACCCACTACCCCATCCAAACCAGCAATACAAAACGTGCGAGAGCACTATGAGAAATACGGAGTTGATTTTGTCAAGGCTAATTTCGACTCTCTCACCGTTAATTTTCATCCTACTGACCCTCGTGACTACATCCTCAATGCGCTTGGCTATGCTTATCTCTATGATGCCGAGGACGTAGAGCAAGCACTAGCGTATTTCCGCCTCAACACAGAACTATTCCCAGAGGTAGCTAATGCCTGGGATAGTTATGGAGAAGGACTACGCGTAAAGGGGGATCGGGAAGCTGCCCTGCAAGCCTACCAGAAGGCACTGGAGATTGACCCCAGGTTGCCTAGTGCCCAAACAGCGGTAGAAGAACTTAGGCAATAAATCATCGACAATTACCGCTACGAGGGATCAGGAGGAAGGTCTTTGTGTCTCAATCCAGCAGTCAATTCGCGATTTTATTGGATGAGGCTTGATAGTTTTGCGCAAAAGCGATAACTAGTAGTTGTGATCACAAGCCACAAACGCGACTCTTGATGAAAAAGATACTCCTCCTCCTGATCCTTCCATTTTGCCTTTTGCCCTTTCTGCCTGCCCAGGAACAATTTGATGTCACCTTCTACCCCAGCCCCGGAGATTACCTAAAGACTATCGAGACTACCGATGCATATTGGCCGGTATTCCGAAAAATGATTTGGCGCATTGATCGGGAAACCTCTGAGATTCAAACCTATCATATAACTGAGCTCATCACCAATCCTTACCAATATTCCTTAGTCGGCTTTGCCGATGCTATAGCGGTCGATGATAACAGAGCTATATTTTTCACTTCTAGCCGTCATTACATTACTCTTCAAGATGACGAACTCACGCAGCAGGTCGAACCAGAAATGGTCAATCCCGTAATCCTTGCTCGCGAAGAAGACCAATTGACTATGGCTGTCCGCCACGGCACGCAGTTCGCCACCTTTGATCTCAACACCGGGCAAATGGAAGTCGATCTATTGCCTGGAGACCCTATGGATTACAGCAAGCTACTCATCCACATTGACAACGAAGGCTACCATTGGATTGCGAGTATTAACGAAAAAAACATTCACAGGTATAAAGACGGACAATCAGAGGAGGTAGCCGATCAATTACTCAGCATCGATCAAGCCAACTTAACCTGCCATTTTACTGCGGATGATCAATTGGGCGTTTGGTGGGACCAACAAAATATTTTCGCCTTACATGATGGCCAATGGACTACCATAGACTTAACCGCTTTTGAGATGTGGGTCTACCGCTCCGTTTGTACAGACCATAATACCATCTTGCTATTTGGAGTACGGCAGGTATTGGAATGCAGCCTACAAAATGGACAGGTGATAGTTGAAGACATCAGTGACCAATACAGCGAATTAGAACTAGCTTCCATACAACTAGCCGAGGCAGTAGATGACCAGCCCGCCCTGTATTACCAAAAATCGATCCAAGAACTCTGGCAACACCAGACTGGAGCATTACCAGAAAAGGTCAGCGACCTACCCTTAGCTCCGTATGATATTAGACAAGTACAAAAAGATAATGCCGAAAGAATATGGTGCATGGGGCCCGAAGAACCTTACTTACTGGTGGATCAAAAATGGATTGGGTTAAGTGAAATAGTTCCTGCTACCACTGATGGAATTCAAGCTTTGCAACTAGGAGAGAACTATACCCCGCTGGCATTGCAACGCCAGACTGATAATAGACTAAGTGTGCAAGCGTATAACAATGGACAATGGCATACCCTAAATCCTGCTGCTACCGATAGCCCGGGGCCAAGACTCAACTATCAGCGATTGTACCACAACAACCAAGGTGACGTTTGGGCCTTGGATCGGTTTAATGGTTTTAGCTTGTTTCGAGATAACGAACGATTCGATTACAGGTTGACCAGTTTCTTCCCGGCTCCTTTTCGGGTGTACGACCTGTACAAAAAGGACAATGGACAACTACTTTTCTGCACCGATCTTGGCTTGTTTACCATCGATGAAAATGGCGCCTATGAAGTACTTCGGTTTTCAGACTTAGGTCTTGAGAATATCGGCTCCTTCAGAATGGATGCGCAATTTGACTCCAATGGAGCGTGGTGGTTCATCAGCAATCGCACCATTTTTCGGTATCACGAGGGAGAGGTGAAACGTTTCCCTGACATTGACATAGTTCCCCCGTTTAATACCGGCACTTCCTATAGCATATTTCCGGTCTCTGATGAAGAGATTTGGGTCATTGACAATATCTTAAACTATTACCTCCTTCATTTTGATGGGCAATCATGGTCTGCTCTCGAATCTGACGAGTACAATTTGCCCTTTAATTTCATGTACAGTGTAGTTGCCACCGAAAAAGAAGGTCAGTATTTAGCAAGTAGCCATGATGGAATATTTGAAATTACTCGAGCATCTGAGCCCGAAACACCCACAACAACGGAGACCTCCTTCACCGTTTTCCCAAACCCAACTTGCTGCACCTTTACCGTAGAATGGGAGCAAGATGCGGGCGAAGTCAACATTAGCCTGCTCAATGTGCTTGGACAAGAGGTACGTCAATTATTTCAACGTAGCACGGATGCAGGCACCTACCGCCAAACCTTCCACCGGCATGGCCTGGAGGCTGGTACTTACTTCCTGCAAATAAGAGAGGAGGACCGCACAAAAACGATCCCCCTCATCATCCACTAGTGCTTCTCCGACACCAAGCAGCAAACGGGGGAAGCCTACTCACTTGGCGAACGGTGATGCACGCGCTACCCCAGTTTTAGTACGCGCTTGGTTTGTACCTTTTGCCCCATCTGCAACCTCACAAAGTAGGCGCCGGCCGGCAAGCGGCTCAGGTCTACTTGGAGGCGATGACGGCCTTGTGGTAAGGTTTTATCGGCCAACTGACGCACTACCGCCCCTACGCTATCAAAAAGCGTAATACGGATATGTGCACGTTGACACTGAAAACTAAGTGTGAAGCCTTCTCGACACGGATTCGGGAAGGTATCTACTGCTAGTTCCAGCTCTTCCACTTCCTCACTGTTAGTGATGTTCTCACAGGGTTCTAAAATGGGAAGACGAGTAAAATCCTGATATAATAAGTTGCGAACCTGATCTTCCTCCAGCTCAAACCAATCGACTAAAACAGAGCCGTAAACGTCGCGGAAATCATACTGCATGGGAATTCCTTCTGAATTGCCCATATGACTATCTATTTCTGGGTTTTCACCTAAAACTTGTGGGTTTACGCAGGGACCGAACAACATGATTGGCCCGGCAGTACCGTGGTCCGTACCAAAGCTGGCATTAGAGCGAATGCGCCGACCAAACTCACTAAAGGTCATACTCAGCACGCGCTGCTCCAGGCCTAGGTTCTCCAAATCAATTTGGAAGGAAGTCATGGCCTGAGCGAGGGCCTTAAGGAGTTGAGCATGCTCTCCACCTAAGGGGCTGCCCCCGATCACCTGGTTGGCGTGGGTATCAAAGCCTCCCATGCTTACGATGAAGATCTTGGTTTGTAATCCACCACTCAGCAACAAAGCCACATTCTTGAGTTGGCGCGCCAATCGGTTGCTAGCAGGATAAACAACGGTATTGGCACCCATCTCCGCCGCTTCGGTAATAACTTCACCATAAGCGTTCGCCTGTTCGATAGACTGCCGCAGAAACGCCAACTCATCGCCGTAAGGGGTTTCTGGCAGCATACTACCTTCGCCTTCCAACAATGGGTTCAAAGACAATGGATCATATACCACATGGCTATAATTGGCCAATAATCCCTGGCAAGTCTCTGAGACGTTACCGCCCATAGTGATAGCGAAAGGGTGCGGATGCTCCTCATTCGGATAACCTTCCGGGTAGCCGGCATCTACAACGGTATCCAGATAGCGGCCTAACCAACCAGTAGACCAATTGTCTTCCGCAGATGAGCCACTACTCCAGATATCCATACTCCGGAAGTGAGACCGATTCTGATTCGGATAACCAACTGCTCGAACTACACCAGCCTTGCCTTCTTCCATAAAGTTGCGCACAACGCTCAAACCTGGATGCACGCCTACGGTATCAGTAAGCGGAATGGCAAATTCTTCTGGTATCATGATGTTTTCTCGGACTTGGGCCAGCCCGGTATATTGATCAAGGGGGATAATCGTATTGAGGCCATCATTACCTCCGAGTAGTTGGATCAAAACCAGCACCTTGTCGTTATCCGGATTGACCAAGTTGAATAATGGAGAGCTCGCCATCGCCTGTAGTGGCGTCCCATTGACGAATAAGGGTACAGATGCAGCGGTGGCTGCTTGAAGAAAGTTTCTTCTCTTCATAGTGTTAGTTATTGGGATTGACGGATGTACGATACACAGCTGTTTTTGTTTGTGTGTACTGTAGTAGGGGAATGCTCGCGAAGCTGTGTTCGTACCTTCCGCTTATCGTTTTTTAAGACAAATGAAATTCAGCCATATTGAACAGTCCAATGAAGAAGTCCTGAAGCTTACCTTCGATAGCTTCTCGGAGTTCTGCATCCTCAGGATCGGCAAGGTGGTTACCGTATTCGAGCGTCCATTCAAAATCTGGCAAACCGGGAATCAGCAGTTCCTTCAGGGCCAAAAGCTGAGCCTCCGACAAAGGCTGAGGTAATAACAGCCCCACAATCTCGGCAATCATTCCATTGACCTCCAGTGGGTCTTCCAGGGTAGCGATATACCCTAAAAGATCAAGCCGAAAGCGCGTTTCCGTTTCCTCATCGATTTCATAACCGTTAACGAGGATGCGCCGGATAAAACCACTTCGTTGATGCAGCGTGATAGCATTAATCCAGTTGCGATGATAGAGCGGTTGCTGATAGTAGGCTTTCCAACCAGCTACTTCCGGAATGTGAAAGTACTCCATATCCATATTCGCAACAGCTCGGAACAGCTCATGGCAGACTTTGTACTGCTCTTGCCATTCTTCAGGTAAAGTCGTTGCACTTTGCCTTACCGGGCTCAATACATACTGAAAAGGATGCTTAATCATTGGCCCCTGATTCAGGAAGCTGAAGAAATGACTACTTCTCAACAGCGTTTGCACTACTGGTGCAATCTCATAATCGTTATCGATCAGTTGTTGAGCTAAGGGCGCAATGACATTCATCTCCGTTTCCTCGTCGATCTTATAATATACTAACCAACGGTAGAGCTTTCGACAAATATGCTCAGCTACGACATCTTGCTCAAAAACGATGTCAATCAAGTGAGAATACTCCTCTTCTCCTTGATCACCGACAATCGCAGAGCCAAATCGGTCTGACAATTGCTTGGCATTGGTGTCATGTCGTTCCGGATCAAAATAGGTCTCTAACAACTCTTCCGGATCACGCGTTTTGTAGCCGCTGTCACGCCATCCCGTCAGGATACGCGCCATTTCTTGCACGTCTTGCTCCGTGAAAGTAGTGTAGTCCCCGGGGCCAGCAGAAGGGCCTTTCCCAACGGTGTACAACTCCAATAATTCACGTGCATAGTTTTCGTTTGGCGAGCCTGCTTCGTTTTGATTGCCGTTCAAAAAGCGCAGCATGCAAGGATCAATGGTAATGTCCTTCACCAGTTGACGGAAATTACCCCACGCATGGCCTCGAATCGTGGTGATGTAGCGGTACCAGTAGCGTGGGTCATCCACAACCTGGTTGATTGCAAAGTGATTGTGCCAGAATAAACTTAGTGTTTCACGGATGGAGATACCTTCTTGCAGCATTTGCTGAACTGTCCAGGCACGAATACTACGCCGGCGATTATTGATGGTATCTACCTCCTCAGGTAAGGGGGCATCGATCCATGATTCGCCCAATGCAGCGAGTGGATCGTCTCCTTCTTCGGTGTCATAGTAGACGGGTGGTTCCGGTAAAGGAAGCTCTTCGAAAAGCTGAGTAATAGTAGCGTCCAGGCCTTGTTCGGTCGCCTGTACAATCTGCTCCTTACTGGGGCCAAAGGTCGCACGCCGGAGCAAGTGCGCAGCGTGGGCTTGGCCCCAAGGTCCAGTGTACGGGCTCAGATCTTCCGGGGGCGGTAGCAAAGCGGTTTTGATCGTATGTTGCCGGCGGCTACCCATTAGGCCGGCAAGGGCGGTTCTACGATCCATGGGCAATTGTTTTTACGGAAGCCAACGTGCAATAGACGTCAACCCCCTCATTTTTGGGAATATGATTAGTTGCTGATTCAGGGCACAAATAGGCCCCTATTAGCAATTGCTAAATCAATGCTCTGCGTGTAATTTTCTCGTAGCCGTTGGTAGGTTCGCTGTGTAGTGCGAATACAATGTTCACTGGGAAGTTCAGGACCGAAAAGTCCTGGTAATAATAACTGAGGTAGGGGTGCCTGTGATCAGGCAAATAACTGGGAAGTAGTGGGAATGTGTACTCAGCAAGGGTAGCTGGTATGTTGTGTAAACGTACGCTTGAGTAAGAATGTTATCAAATAGCGGATTTTTTTAATAAGAAATTTTCTTGGGCCTGCCAATCCGCCCATCCTTGCTCCGCCCAATACCTAGCCAAATAGGCCTGTTCGGTCTGTCCTGGAGTGGGTACAAGTAACAGTGGCTTACCCCAATAATGAGCGTCCATCAAGGTACTGTAGCCTGAACGGCAGATGATTTGCTGCGATTGTTGCACCGCCTCAAGTAAGTTTTCACCCAAGAGCCAGTCGACCTCCATTAGCTGGCCTGTTGCTGCTCTGATTTGTGTACTGCCTGGTACTCCGCGAACCAGTAGTGCAGGGACTTGCATACGCAATAACTCCTCACGCACCTGTTGTTCGAAATAACTACGCTGTGGTTCTGGCCCAGATAGCAAAGCCAAATAGTGATAAGGTTGTTGTTCAACAACATTTGGCCTAACGTCCGCATAACGGGAGCGAGCCCCCAGATACTGATGGGGCAAGCCTGGAATAGGTTGGGACAAGCGTCCAGCCAACCGAGGCTCTATTTCTCGATCAGGTACCCAAACATATTGATACCGCTTACGGATGTAGGCATGATAAAAGGTATTGGCCATGTTGGCCACTCTAAGGTTGGTGTGCTGAATGTGTAGCTGATGTGCTAACCAAACCGATTCCACCTCCGGATGCCAGCACCCGAAACGGCCGTCGGATATAATTCGTTGAATGGAGCGCTGACGGATAGCCTGCCCGATCAATCGATGCTCTTGCCAAATAGTACGAAGGGTACGAGGCCCCTGCAGAAAGAGATTCAAGACCATAGAATGGAACGGATAACGAATCTCATAGGCTGGCAACTCCAAATAGTCTGCTACCGGAAAATGCTCCCGCAAAAACTGCAAGGCTTTACCGGAGGAGGCAATAGTAACTTCCTGGCCAGCATCGATCAGCTGTTCAATAACTGGCACACAGCGGCTGGCATGCCCAAGGCCCCAGTCTAATACCGCTACTAAATCGTGCCCGACATTGGCCATTCGATCTTGATTGGTTAACTTCGTTAATCACAACAAATGTAGCTAAGGCCATGAAGAAACCGCAATACATTCTCCTCGCGCTAATCGTACTGAGTATCCTTATGAGTGCCTGCCGAGCAGCGGGTTGTGGCTGTCCTATGCATTAGATCAATACTAGAAATACAAAAGCCCGAAGATCTTCATGTTGATCCTCGGGCTTTACTATTCTATGATTTGCTTTGTCCTACAAACGAATCTCGTCCTCGTTTACATCAAAGAACTTATAGGTATTGAAGGCAAAGTCTTTGTCTTCCTGAATCTTTACCCAGGCCTGGTACTGTTTGTACCAACGGAACGGGAAGTTGCGGAAAAACCCACCCTTCTTCAAATAAGCAACCACAAACGGATGCGCTTTCAGGGTCAACTTCGCTTTCGGGCGAGACTGTAGAATAAATCCTAAGTCGCGCTCGATATCATCTTCTAGTAGAATGGTTGCATTCACTTTGCCGGTACCGTTACAGCTTGGGCAAACCTCAGAAGTACTGATGTTCACCTCCGGACGAACCCGCTGACGCGTGATCTGCATCAGGCCAAACTTACTCAGGGCCAAAATGGTGTGCTGAGCACGGTCTTTCTTCATGTGGCGGCGCATAGCCGTGAGCAACTCTTTACGGTGCTCGGCATTGCGCATATCGATGAAGTCAATGATGATAATACCACCAATATCGCGCAAGCGTAGCTGACGTGCCACCTCTTCGGCTGCTTCCAGGTTGACCTTTAGCACAGCCTCCGCTTGATTGGCATTGCGCATCTTGTGCCCACTGTTCACATCCACTACGTGCATAGCTTCTGTGTGCTCAATTACGATGTAGGCACCGCTACTCATAGTAGCAGTCTTACCGAAGGAAGACTTAATCTGCTTCGTTACACCATGGACATCGAAGATAGGTTTACTCGAACGATGATACTGGACAATCTTGACTTTCTCCGGTGCGATGTTCCCTAGAAAAGTACGCACGTTATGGTACAGCTGCTTATCGTTTACCACAATGCGGTTGAACGAGTCCGTGAGCAGGTCGCGCAGGATTGAAGTCGTTTTGTCTAGCTCACTGAGGAGTTTTTCCGGTGCCTTTGCATCATTGAGCTGTTGCTGAATGTCCTCCCACTTTTCCATGAGCATGGACATTTCCTCGTGTAAGTCGGCTACTTTTTTGCCTTCGGCAGCAGTCCGTACGATTACTCCAAAATGTTTGGGGCGAATGCTCTCCACCAACAGGTGAAGTCGTTTTCGTTCCTCAGAACTACCGATTTTTTTCGATACTGCGATCACATCAGCAAAAGGAGAAATAACCAGATAACGACCAGGAATGGTAATCTCACAGCTCAGGCGAGGCCCTTTAGTCGAAATAGGCTCCTTTAGAATCTGTACCAGGATGTTTTGCTTCTTCGCCAGCACTTTGTCGATCTTACCGGTCTTAATGATTTCCGGCTCGAACTCAAAATTCTCCAATCGATGAGTGCCGATGCTACCGTTGATTGAGCCATCGGTATACTTCAGCAGGGATTGCAACTTTGGTCCAAGATCAGTGTAGTGAAGGAAAGCATCTTTTTTATGGCCAATGTCCACAAAAGCAGCATTGAGGCCTGGCATCAGACGCTTGATACGACCCAGGAAGATATCGCCGACAGAGAAGTTCTCGTTGGTTTTCTGGTTGTGCAGTTCCACCAACTTTCCGTCCTCAAGGAGTGCAATATCTACATCCGTAGGCGAGGAATTGATAATCAGTTCCTTATTCAATCTCTTGAAATTTGGCTCTCTACCGGTAATACTCGGACTGGCTCCTTTATATGAGAAACGACTGTGACCCACTGACTCGGACTGCTTAGAGATAGAATAGTAAACTGATCAAATTCTTTTTGGGCATCTAGTTTGATACCCTTAAGCGATCCAATTTGGATCTAGCTCTTCATGTGACTCAAGCGCTAAGGCAAACAAAAGAATGGTGTTTACAATGCGACTTAGAGGGTAATCACAAGTTTACTTTCCACTAGCTAAACGATGGCTAATTACGGCTAGGACTATCAAAAATGGTCAAGCTTTCAGTTAGAGAAAACGCTTGAAGCAGTAATCAGCAGTCATGTTATCATTAAACAGCTTAGCCGACCCCTTGCAAGAAAGGGTCGGCAAATATGCTGTTTAGGTAACATTTACCGGTCAGTAGTAGTCGACTGGAATTAGATACGGAAAACCAGTGCACTACCGAAAGTAGAGAATGTTACTACTACTTGTTCTTCTTCTTGTGACGATTCTTGCGCAAGCGCTTCTTCCGCTTGTGTGTCGCAATCTTATGTCTTTTACGCTTCTTTCCGCAAGGCATAGTTGACGATTTAAGTGAATTAATTAAAGTTCATTTTGCATATTTCGGCATTGCTGCTCGAAGGCTTGCGCCTCGGCGGCATTACCTGCACCTGCGTGAGCTTGCGCCAGCAGGCAAATTGCATTTAAGTTCTCAGGCTCAAGTTCCAGCGCCTGATTTAGACGTTGGATAGCTCGATCAAACTGCCCAGTTCGAACGGCTAACTGTGCTAGAGTCGTATAAACGATTGGGCTTTCAGGGAAAGACTGTTCCAACTCTCTCAACATCAGAACCCCCTTCATCGGTTCATTCGGGGGAGGGTTCTCCGTATAGGTCAGTGCCAGGTTTACCTGGTGTCGGACCTGATTGGGGTTGAGCGAGATGGCGTTTTCAAAGGCCGTGATCGCTCGCTGATTACAAAACTGCCGCACCTTATCTTCTTCAGCACGTTGTACGCAAATGGCGTAAGTCGTACCACAAATGGACCAAGCATCCTCAGTCCCCGTTAAATCGGCAATTTCCTGTGCATAATGACCGGCTATTGCAGGGTATCCGTTTTCGTACCAGCGACCTGAAAGTTGCTGTAGTATGTCAACTCTGGCAGAATCTGTAGTGGTTTCAGCCAGTTCCTGCTGGATAGCTTGGATTGTGCTCAGTTGACTGGCTGGCAATTCGTCGTGTGCTTCTCGCATAAGAAGGTTCACATCGGTCGCCTCAGTCTGTAACAGCCTACTTTGTTCAACCTGCTGTTGTCCCGGTGGCTTGGTTTCACAAGCGAAATACAGTATCAGAAAGAGTAGCGTCACGCTTCCTATCAGTATATACTGCTGTCGGGTCATCAATTAGGAATAAAGTAGTTAAAAAAACTAGTCGATCTTCTCCTCGTTAGGAGCAGTCGTTACATTCTCTTTTACTTGCTCAACAAACACTTTCGCAGGCTTGAAAGCTGGAATATAGTGTTCTGGGATCACAATTGCCTTGTTCTCTTTGATGTGGCGTCCCACTTTCTGAGCACGTTTCTTGATGACAAAGGAACCGAATCCCCGCACATATACGTTCTCTCCCTGAGACAAAGAACCTTTTACTTCTTTAAAGAAAGATTCCAGCGTTACTAGTACATCTACTTTCTGTACGCCCGTCTTTTCAGCTATAGCTGCAACCAGATCAGCTTTTCTCATCGTTAATTGCTGGTTTATAATTAGTTATACTCAAATATTGGCCTTTCGGCAAAAGAGTTGCAAATCTCGCTATTTTTTGGAGTTTAAGAAAGGATTCACTCATTAATTTTCATTAAGAATCAATCAATTAGTGCAGAACCAGGCCCAAAAAGCGAACAGGAACAAAATTTATGACGGCAAAAAGGACAATCACCAGATATGAAGCCCGGCCCGCCAACAAATTCACCAAATATTCCCTAGATCAAATCACTCCTTTTTTTTCTTCATTTTTTCTGCTGCAATATCAAGGATTCTGGTCAGACCACCACCTTTGTTCTAATGATGTTTATCACCTCTTATATATGGTACGAATGGCGCGGACTAAAGTTTTAAGCAGAGAACGCAATCAGAAAGAGGGAGAAAGCTATCTTTGCCCTTTTCCTGGCAGCAAATAGCGCCAGTATACCAAATTCAGAATCTTTATGCTTTTATCAATGACGGGCTACGGTCGGGCGAGTGGCAGTTGGAATGAAAAAACCATTATGGTTGAGGTCCGCTCCTTGAATAGCAAATACAGTGACTTGCGCTTGCGCTGTTCGCAGAATTTGCGTGAAAAAGAAGCTGAACTACGCAAACTCGTTACTGATTTCGCCAAACGAGGTAAACTGGAGATGTCGATCGATATCACTTCTCATGCTGGTGATGATGAATTTGGATTGAACATTCCTCTCTTCAAGCGCTACTTCGAAGCGCTCCAAGGCTTGTCCTCTGAGTTTGACTACCAGGACCAGACACTAATGAGTGCTATTCTTCGCTTACCCAACGTGGCAGCCTCTTCAGAAGGAGAAATGAGCAAAGAAGAATGGAGTGCCATTCTAGGTGTGATTAAAGAGGCGCTTGATAATTTCCAGCAATTCCGCCGCCAAGAAGGAGCCGCTACTGCTGAAGATCTGACGCTACGCGTCAATACTATCTCTGACCTACTGGAAAAAGTAAGTCCTCATGAGCAAGATCGTATCGGCGCCATTCGTGATCGTCTATATAGAAGTTTGGAGGAAAATCTTGGCAAGGATCGCGTAGACGAGAGCCGATTCGAACAAGAGGTACTTTTCTACCTTGAGAAGATGGATATCAACGAGGAAAAAATGCGACTGGCACAGCACTGTCAGTATTTCCTTGAGGTATTGGATAACTCTAAAGAAGCAAAAGGGCGTAAACTCAGCTTTATTAGCCAGGAGATCGGTCGGGAGATTAACACCCTCGGGGCAAAAGCTTACTCCTCCAACATCCAACGCCTGGTTGTTGGGATGAAGGATGAGCTGGAAAAAATCAAAGAACAAACGGCAAATATCGTATAGGACATCATGTCGAAGATGCTCATTTTCACAGCTCCATCCGGCGCAGGCAAGACCACTATTGTCCGGCACCTGTTAGTCACATTCCCTGAGCTGGCTTTTTCTATTTCGGCTACTACCCGGCAAAAACGTGCTCACGAGCGTGATGGGCACGACTACTACTTCATCAGCCCGGAGGAATTTCAGCAACGCGTTGAGCAAGACGCTTTTGTGGAGTGGGAGGAAGTCTACAAGGACTTGCGCTACGGAACCCTGCACAGCGAGATCGATCGGTTATGGAAAGAGGGGAAGCATATCATCTTTGACATCGAGGTAAAGGGCGCTACTAATATTAAAAAGGCATACCCGGACGAGTCCTTAGTCGTTTTTGTTAAGCCTCCAAGTGAGGAAATTTTATTTCAGCGCTTACGCGAACGTCAAACAGAAGACCCTGACAGCCTAGCGAAAAGAATTGCTCGAGCTGCCGAGGAACTAACTTACGAAAGAACCTTTGATTACGTACTCCTCAATGATGACCTCCAAACGGCTTTAGCCGAAGCAGAGAAAGTCACAAGAGAGTTTTTAGCCCTCTAGGCATTTACGACTTAAGAAATGGATACTCGTCTGACCAATAACATCCGCATTAGTGTCATCGGGCGCTACCAAGCTGCTTACTCTAAGCCGACGAGTAACCAATATGTCTTCTCTTACCATATAGTTATCGAGAACTGTGGCAAAGACACGGTCCAGCTCCTTCGACGGCATTGGATTATCACTAACTCTATGGGGGTGGTTCAAGAAGTAGAAGGAGAAGGCGTCATCGGTCAACAACCGATTCTTGAGGAAGGAGATATTCACAAATATGATTCATGGTGCCCGTTGACCAGTCCATTAGGTTTTATGGAAGGCAGCTATTTATTTGTCAATCGTGATACTGGAGAAGAATTCCGGGCTGAAGTACCTCGTTTCCGTCTGCAATCAGATGTTGTCCTGAACTAGCCACTAAAGGGGCACTGCATCAATCAGGATATAATTAAACTGTTCCAAGCTATTTTCATTCAGCTGTAATCGACCGCGGAAAGCGCGTCGTTCGTCCGTTTGATAACGTCGTACATATTCGGCTTTCACCTTTAGCTCCACAACCGTTTCTGGGCCTGCTGCTCCACAGAAAAAGCATGCAGAGAAAGGATTCTTAGATAGCGCGTAGCTTTCACCTAGTGCATCCAGTGGAATGAGATAGCCCATCACCATTACCTCTTCTCCCTCCATAGCTTTGATGTCTTCACCAAACTGAGCCTGGTAATATTTGATACCTAAACTATTAGAAAACTTCTCAAAGAATTGGACATCTGCAAAGTCTGACCAATCCAGCATAGACTGACCAGACAAGCTAAGGACAGAAAGAACCAGAAATAAGGATAATAAAAATGACTTCATCTTAGGGCTTAAATCTTCCTCAAAAGTAACGGAATCCCAGCAAAGATGTTTTTCACATATTAGTTTATGACACCAATCTGCTATGGCTTAACCCTGCTCTGAATCGAAAATCGGAATCGGCTTTTTGTCTTCATCAACCGCAACCATTGTGAAGGTTCCTTGCACAGCTAAAGTGCGATCCTCCACATACATTTCTTCTTTGTAAATCCGTACAACAACGTCCAGACTGGTACGGCCCACCCGTTCAATGACACCTTTAACTTCTATGATAGTGTCAGCAGGAATAGGTATTTCGAAATCGATTTTACTACTACTGACCGTCACCATTTTCTTGCGGCTAAATCGGGTAGCTGCGATAAAAGCCACTTCATCCATGAGCTTGAGGGCTTCGCCTCCAAAAAGGGTATCATAATGGTTGGTAGTATTGGGAAAGACTACTTTGAAAATGCTCGTTTCGGCAGCCGCTTTGCGGGATTCGTGTTTGGTCATCTGGCTTGCGATTTGGGGGGCAGCAAGGTACTGCTTTGATTTAGTACTTTTGGAAAAATCCAAAAAACAACACTATGCTACAGCGCCTAATTCTTATCGCTGGCATTCTTACGATCTGCCTAGGTCCTGGCCTCCATGCACAGGACGTACAACTTGATAGTACATTACTAACTGCCTCTGATTTAGCCACAGGTTTACAGGTACCATGGGAAATCACCTGGGGGCCTGACGACCACCTATGGGTAACGGAGCGTCGTGGCCGCATTCTACGTATTGACCCCACCAATGGTAGTACAGTGACCGTACTTAACTACGAGGACGAAGTTCTGGAGGAAAGTAGTGAGTATGGCATGCTTGGCATGGCTCTGCATCCTGATTTCCTAAACACGCCTTTGGTGTATGTCGTGTATTGCTATGCACAGGGTTTCAACATCAGGGAACGCATTTCCAGTTTTCGCTGGAGTGGTGGAATGTTAACTGGAGAAGAGATTCTACTTAATGATATTCCAGGAGGCGGCATCCACGACGGTTCAAGAATTTTGATCACTACCGATGAGAAAATCCTCATGACTACCGGTGACCGCGGAAGCAGCCAATTATCTCAGGACATGAACAGCCTTAATGGCAAGGTTCTTCGTATGAACCTGGACGGGACGATCCCTGAAGACAATCCTATTGCGGATAGTTACATCTACTCCTACGGACACCGTAATGCGCAAGGCCTAGCATATGGCCCCAATGGGCAAATCTACAGCTCAGAGCACGGCGCACAACAATCTGACGAGTTTAACCTAATTGAAGAAAACCGCAATTATGGTTGGCCCAACGTACAGGGGGCGTGTAATACCGGTTCAGAAATCGCCTTTTGCAATGCTAATAATGTACGGGAACCACTAGATGAATGGAGCCCGTGTGTAGCGGTCAACGGCATCAGTTACTACAACCACCCCGCCATCCCTGAATGGGAAGGAAAGATGCTTATGGCTGTACTGGGTGGTTTCGTACAAGATCCAAGACTTAGCGTATTGAGCTTTAATGAAGATGGTACAGAGGTGACCGGTGAAGATGAATACCTAACCAACTTGGGACGTATCCGTGATATTGCCATTAACCCGACGACGGGATCAGTATACGTAGCAACAAATGGTCCGTTCTACCCAGGTAGTGGTCCGAACCGTATCATTGAATTACGCAATGAGGCTTACGAACCCAACAATGTGACTACGCCAAATAGCTCAAACCAGTTTATTCAGGTTAGCCCAAACCCGGTTGTAGATCAACTACGCCTTCAGCTTTCTGAGAATTTTATTGGGAAAGAGCTAGAAGTACTCAGCTTTAATGGTCAAGTCGTCTTGAAAACGATCATTAACAGCAGTCAATTAGAAATACCAAGCTCTGATTGGAGTGCAGGTATGTACTTCCTACGCGCCACCAACAAGGAGGGCACTATCACCCGCACCTTTGCTGTGCAGTAATTCGCATTATAAAGCGTACTTTGGTCTGGACTCATCGAATTCCAGACCAAAGTACCTACTATGGAAGCCAGTATTCTTACGAACGTTGTTCTCCCTGCCTCTCTGTTCATCATTATGATTGGAATGGGCTTATCCCTTCAAGTGGAGGACTTCGCCCGCGTCGTACGCTTCCCCAAGGCCGTTGGTCTTGGACTATTCAACCAACTCATTTTACTTCCAATAATTGGTCTAGGATTATGTTTTGCATTTGGCTTAGCGCCCTTATTAGCGGTAGGTCTTTTGCTTCTGGCCTCGTGCCCCGGCGGTGCTACTTCCAACCTGATTAGCTACGTAGCTAAAGGTGACATTGCACTTTCAGTCACCCTCACGGCTATCAGTAGTACGGTCACCATCTTCACTATCCCTCTCTGGGTCAGCTGGGGTCTGGATTTTTTCCTCGGGGAGAGTCGCCCTTTCGAACTACCTATTCTGCAGACCATGGGGCAGATTTTTGGAATAACCGCGCTTCCGGTAAGTATCGGAATGCTTGTTCGCGCGCGTAGCTTATCGTTTGCCGAACGTATGGAACGCCCAATGCGGATTGCCTCTACAGTTATCTTCATTTTGATTCTTGCCGGTATTGTGGTGGCGGAGTGGGACACCTTAGTAGAAGCCTTCCCTGTATTAGGACCTGCTACCTTTACCCTGAACCTCATCACAATGGGAATTGGATGGATCTTGGCGAAGAGCTTTGGCCTAAACCTGGCACAGTCCATTACCATTGCTATCGAGTCTGGCATTCAGAATGGCACCTTGGCCATCGTCATTGCCAGCTCCATTTTGTTTATGCCGGAAGTGAGCCTGGCAGCCGCGATCTATAGTATTGCCATGTTCTTAAGTGGTGGTGCAATGATGTGGTGGTTTGGTCGGCGAAGCGCGGTAAGTGAAGCCGAGGCGTAATGAAAATGTATTAATTTTAGGTCCTAGGCTAATAGAAGGATTTTTGCTTAGGTAAGTGGACCGCTGAAAGGACATAACGAACCTATAGTCATGGCTAGAATGCATGGTTATCCCCGCACGGTAAGACGACTATAGTTCTATCGGCAGTTATCAATTCAGGTGCTTAACAAGGACTTTTTCACCACCTACTATATCCTCCTTTAGTCTCAGAATCATTCCTGGTTCGACTTCACTTTGCTTTAGTGTTTTATTGAAATTGAAATGGAACTTTCTATGAAACTATTCTACGCCACCTTAGCGCTTTCACTTCTTTCACTTCAAGCGTTCGCCCAAGATTTATTTCCCGGTCGTGGAACGGCCTTTCAAGATGAGATTGTCCCAAGAGTGGATATCATCATTCCCCAAGCTAGCTTGGATGAAATCCTGGCACCAGGCAATGAAGAAAGTGATTTTGAACACGAAGCCACCTTCATTTTCACAGATGACGAAGAAGCTGACACAGTGCAGCAAATTGGCTTTCGCCTACGCGGAAATACGTCCCGCTTTAGCGACAAAAAATCTTTCAAGGTGTCTTTCAACACCTTTATGAGTCAACAGTGGAAAGGGCTAGAAAAACTGAATCTCAACGGAGAGCACAATGACCCTACCATCAGTCGTGCAAAAATCTGCACGGCCCTTTTGAAAGACATGAGGGTACCAGCGCCAAGAGCGAACCACGTTGCATTGTACATCAATGACGAATACCGTGGCTTGTACGCTAATGTGGAGCATATTGATGAAGAATTTGTCGAGCGGCGCTTTGGCAACAAGGATGGTAATCTCTATAAGTGCCTCTACCCTGCTGACTTAGCCTACCTAGGTGAAGATCCAGAAGCGTATAAAATTGCCCCCTCTGGTAGGCGCGTCTACGACCTCATCACCAATGAAGATGAAGATGACTATAGCGACATCGCCAATTTTATCAGTGTTCTTACGCAAACGGAGCTGAGCGATTTGCCTTGCGAGCTAGAGGCTATTTTTAATGTCGACACCTATCTACGTGCCCTGGCATTCGATGTGCTTTCAGGCAACTGGGATGGCTACTACAACAAAAACAACTTCTACCTCTATCACAATACCGCCACAGGAAAATTTGAGTACATCCCTTATGACTTGGACAACACGCTAGGCATCGACTGGCTGGGGGTAGACTGGACCATGCAAGACATCTATAATTGGAAACCCGGCAATGAAGATCGTCCACTTATCGACCGCCTGCTGCAGGTGTCTGATTATCGCGCACGCTTCACGTACTATGTGGAAGAGTTTATGCTCACCATCTTCAATGCGAGCAGCCTTTTCGGGGAGTTTGATGAGATGCGAGCACTTCTTGAACCTTTTGTTGCTCAGGATGACTTCTATCCACTGGATTATGGCTTCGATTTGGATGACTTCAATAATGGATTCAATTCTCAAACAGATTACGATCATACAGACTATGGTATCAAGGCCTTCGTAAGCGCTCGTCGAAATCAAGCGTTTCAGCAACTGGAAGACCTCAACCCGGCACCCTATCTATTTGAAGCTCGGAGTAACCTTCCGAGTACCGGCCAAGAAGTTTCATTCCAAGTAAATACACAGGACAATGGAAGCATTAGCGAAATAACACTTTGCTACCAAACACCTAGCACTGGCGAGACTTGCCTCAATATGCTTGACAACGGTCAGCTCGGAGACGGCAATGCCAATGACGGCATTTATGGCTTATTCATTGATGCCTTTGATGAAGCTACAGAAATTACCTGGTACATCACCGCCACTGATAATGAGGGTGCCAGTCAGCGACACCCGCTCTGTGGCAATTTTACCACGGAGGTGAGTATTGGCGGGCTTCAACTGGCCATCAACGAATATATGGCCAGTAATGATGCCACCATTTCGGATGAAGCCGATGAGTTTGATGATTGGGTGGAGATCCACAACTATAGCAACACCAGTATTAACCTTGGGAGACGCTATCTATCAGACAACCCAGACTTACCAACTAAATGGGCCTTCCCAGACATCACACTGGAGCCCGGCACTTTTCTATTGGTTTGGGCTGATGACGATGAGGAACAGGGGCCGTTACACACTAACTTCAAGCTAGATGCAGATGGTGAGTTTATCGGAATCTTTGACACCGATGCCTCCGGTAACATACTGATTGACGGTACTGAGTTTGGCCCACAGGAGAGTGATGTAGCCATTGGTCGTTTGCCGAATGGCACAGGGGCATTTCAGGTCGTATCACCCACACCCGGTGCTAGTAATGAACCAGTGAGTGCAAGCAATGGAATTCAGTTGCAGGTATTTAATGTGTATCCGAATCCGACAGCGCAGCAGATTTGGGTTAATACTCCAGAAAGCGGATCCTACCAGGCCAATCTAACTGATGCTGCCGGAAGAATAGTAGCACAATATGATTGGACAGGGCAAGAATTTGAAATAAACTTCATTGGGCCATCTGGCATGTACTTCCTTTCCATACAGGAGGAAGGACAGACCATTTTCACCACTAAAGTGCTCAAAAAATAGTATTTGCAGTAACACGCCTTAGTCCCTAACACATGCTTTTCAACTCCGTTGATTTTGCTGTTTTTTTGCCGCTAGTATTCGGTTTATACTGGTTGTTGGGGACTTCTCGACGTAAAGCGCAGAATGTCTTAATCCTCCTGAGCAGCTACTTCTTTTATGCTTGGTGGAACTGGCAGCTGTTGGGGCTAATTTTGCTAAGCACTGCTATAGACTTTTGGGCAGGGCAAGAAATACATGCGAGTTCGGATCGACAAAGCAAAAAGCGTTGGCTTGCTCTTAGCATCGGTGTAAACATCGGCTTGCTTCTATTTTTCAAGTATTGTAACTTTTTCATTGATTCATTTGCTACTGCTTTTCAATTCCTGGGCTACTCTTTTACATCTGCGCAGCTTGAGATAGCGCTCCCAGTCGGTATAAGCTTCTACACCTTTCAGACATTAAGCTACTCCATTGACATCTATCGAAAACAGCTCGAGCCAACAACGGACTGGATTGCTTTTGGAGCATTTGTAAGCTTTTTCCCGCAGCTTGTGGCTGGGCCGATCGAAAGAGCAAAAGACTTACTTCCTCAGTTTCATCAACAACGTTCCTTTTCCTATCTCCAGGCACGCGATGGTCTGCAACAGTTATTCTGGGGCTTATTCAAGAAAGTTGCCATTGCTGATCAATGTGCACCATTGGTAGATCATATTTTTCAATTTCATGACCAGTACTCTGGGGGGACTCTACTTTTGGGGGCGCTTCTGTTTTCCTTTCAGATCTACGCCGATTTCTCAGGGTATTCAGATATGGCCATTGGTACAGCAAAGTTGTTTGGCTTTAGACTATCACAGAATTTTTCCACGCCTTACTTTGCTACTAACATTCGGCAATTTTGGCAAAAGTGGCATATCTCCCTGACCGCCTGGTTTCGAGACTATCTCTATATCTCGCTGGGTGGTAATCGAAAGGGAAGATTAAGGACGGTACAAAACATCATTGCTGTCTTCCTAGTGAGCGGCCTCTGGCATGGCGCGGAATGGAAATTTGTTTATTGGGGGCTCATGCACGCCATGCTCTTTATTATTGCTGTCTATTTATGGCCAGCCTTGTTCCCTGCATCCCTTGCCAGGCCAATTCGTATCGTTTCTGTTCTTAAGGGAGTAGTCACTTTTCTAGTCGTTAGTATTGCTTGGGTCTTTTTTCGGGCCGAAAATCTAGAGGCAGCCTTTCGAATTCTGGATAGCATCGGAAATTTCCCAGGCTATGCCTTTGAGTTACCAAAGTCAATTCCAACCCTAATTCCACTATTATTTACCATTGCACTAATGCTCGTAATAGAATGGCGGCATAGGACCAGAACTCATGGTTTACAGATTAGCCCTACAGAATACCCTAGGTGGGTGCGTTGGAGTATTTATCATAGCTTACTTATAGTGCTATTATTGTATGGCAAATTCAATGAGACTACTTTTATCTACTTTCAGTTTTAGTGCAAAACGATGAAGAAATGGCTCCGGAGAATATTGCTTTATTTGGTTAGTGCTTTTTTAGTGCTCAACCTCTTCTGTGCCTTGGCACTGACGTATGCTCCTCCTATCTTTTTTCAAAGCCTAGATGAGGCCTGGGCACGCGTCTATTTGCGGATTCAGTCTTCAAATGAGCACATTGATTCAGACACGCTCTACGTTGGAGATAGTGTTGCTGGTCAACTTTTTCCGTTCAATAGTTCCAATCAACTGACCACTAATGGATCCGTATTAGCAGCAGGAAACTACATGCTCATTGCGAATGCGCTGGAAGCAAACCCTCACCTCACTACAGTATTCTACATGTGCTTGCCACAAACCATTGGACATGACATTAATCGAAAACGCACCTGCAACAATTTTGTCAAACCTTTCCTCACTCCAGGGCAATTTTCCTACTTAGACAAGAGTATAACCTCGGCATTAGATCGCCAACCTATTGCCTACTTATACTTACTTCCAGCATATCGGTTTGCCCCAATTGATGAAGTTGACTTTACAATTGATTCTCAACAAGACGATAAAGAATTGAGTGACTTCTCTATTCATTGGCTGAAGAAAATCTACCAACTCTGTCAATCTAAAAAGGTAAAGCTTATCCTAGCATCCCCGCCTGTTGCAGAGCACCAACGTGATAAATACCAAGACTGGAAAGCGATAAGAGCACAGGTAGCCTCAGACCCCATGCTTGAGCAATTGTTTAATGGTTATTTTTCGACTATCCACTACTACCCAGATCAGTATCTCCGCGACAAGATTCACTGGCAAGAAGCGTTCCTAGAACAAAACCGGGAGCGTATTACTGAACAACTCTACAAGGATGTCGGAACAGCAAATTAGCCACTACTCAATCGGCACACCATTTTCGTCGGTGGTGAGTACATCGCTCATGTAATCGAAGAAGGGACGCATGGCCTGGAATACACTGGACACCTTCTCGGCAAAGTCGTCTGAGAACACCTCCGCATCGGTGAATTTGTGGGAAATCAGGAATTGCTTATAACGAAGCAAATCGATATTGGGATGGTCTTTTGGATAACCAGATGGAGCAGTCTTTAACTGATCGCCTTGGAGGGTACCGAAAGTCTCGACAAACTGTGGTGCATTGATAATTTGGCGCATAGGTTCTGCATCAGCAGCCAACTCAACACGGATACGCTTTAAGTCATCCGAAACAGGTCCCCAAAAGCCACCTCCAACGAATGAAGCGCCTGGCTCTATGTGAAAGTAGTAACCTCCACGGCGCCACTTCGTAGCGCGAACGAATCCGCCACTAAAATGAGCTTTGTAAGGGGTTTTATCCTTCGAGAATCGAACATCACGATAGATTCGGTGTAGCCTCATTCGCTCTATCTCATCGTGCATACTCATCAGGTCATGCAAGCTATTGGCAAAGGCCTTAAAGTTGTCATAAGCCGACTGATAAGTGGGCTTATTGGCATTAAACCACTCGCGATTATTATTGGCTTTTACTTGCTTGAGAAAGTCGAAAATCTGAGGCTGAAGGGTGTTTGACATAGTCTGATCGTTCGGAGGTAAACTTAGTTTCTGTTGTCAACGCAAAATGAATAGTAAGGGTTGACTGTCAAGAGCCTAAAGTATCAGCTCATACCAAAGACAAGCAATAATCAGAAACCTGATTTATCAAAAATTGTCTCCCAGGATTCCCTCTTCAGCGAATTACTTTTGCTACACAACATTAGGAAAGGACAAACCAAACTACGACGATCGTAGTGCTGCGCTCTTTAGTTTGTACTTGATTGATCCAAAGAAAAACTGGCTACCAGATGCAAGCCGGTCAGGACCCTTCGAGTACTCGAGAAGAAGCCTGAATTGGTGACTGTCCAAGATTTATAGAAGACCGGACCACCAAAAAAGGAATCTATGAGACGTTCTTTACTAATGTTCGCACTAATCATCTTTGGTGCATCCATGCTAATGGCACAATCTGCTTCTCTATCGGGCAAAGTGATAGAAGAGGACAGCCGAAATCCAGTCATTTGGGGCTCTGTTGCCCTGTATCAAAACGGCACCCTCGAACTGGGAACACTGACCGACGAAAACGGCAACTACAACTTCGCCAACCTGGATCCAGGAACCTATGACGTGGAGTTTTCCTACCTAGGCTATAAGACTACGCGCATCAACGCTGTACAGGTTTTCGCGGACAAAGCCATTAAACTTGATGCGAAGCTCTCCATAGAGGGCGTGACGCTGGAGGAAATTGTGGTACGTGAATATGAGGTACCCTTAATCGACATAGATCACGTCACTACCACACAGATTTTCACCTCAAAAGACATCCGGAGGTCTCCCTATCGCGACATTAACGCCATCGCCTCAACAGCCGCTGGGATATCCACTGCCGATGAGGGGGAAGCACTAAACTTCCGTGGTTCACGCCCGGATGGTACCAACTATTACGTAGATGGCATGCGGGTGCAAAGTAGCCTCATCCAGGAAACAGAGGTTGACCAACTCCAAGTAATTACGGGAGGGATCGAGGCCCGCTACGGTGATGTCACGGGTGGGATTGTTTCTATCACAACTAAGGGTCCTTCTCGAAAATTTTCTGGTGGGATTGAAGCAGAAACCTCCCAGTACCTTGATCCTTATCAGAACAGCTTAATCGGACTAAATCTATCGGGACCAATACTAAAGAATAACAAGGGTGAACCGATTCTTGGGTACCGTGTAGCAGGTCGCTATACCTACCGCCTGGATGATGACCCTTCGGCCACACAAGTCTTTCGCGTAAAGGATGATGTGCTGAGCGAGCTGGAGGCTAACCCAATCATTACCAAAGGTGGTGCTCCATTCGTTGCCGCTGACTTCTTGACCAATGATGATGTAGTCGCTCTAGATGTACGCCCATTTGAAAGCCAGGCACTAGCCAACTTCACCGCCAAGATTGATGCTCGCTTCAACGAGGCGATTGATGTAAGCTTGAGCGGTTCCTACTTTAATGACGAAAATCAATTTACACCGAATGAGAATAGTGAAACACTAGCTAGTTGGCGAACCTTGAATTCGCACAATAACCCTACACGTATCGATCGGGATACGCGGATTAATTTCCGCTTCCGCCATCGTTTAGGAGGAACGAACGCCAATAATGATAACCGTAAGGTTTCGGTTGTGCAAAATGCCATGTACACCTTGCAAGCCAGCTATGAGAACGAAACTTTTGAAATTGCGGATCCTCGCCACGGCAACAATTACTTCGACTACGGTTACATTGGCCAGTTTAATGTTGACTATATCCCCACATTTGACGAAACTACAGACCCAATAACTGGTGAGTCCTTTTTCACTCATTCAGACTACCGTGAAGAACTGCGCGGATACGATTTCAGTAACAGCTCTAATCCTGTACTGGCCAACTACAACAACTTCTTTGGCGGTGGCCAGGACGGTGACCTACGAGTATCTAGCATAGATGAATTGTTCGCGATCAACGGCCGCACTAATACCATTTTCACGGAGTCATGGAATCTGCACCAGAACGTTGGCACGGTTTATAATCGGGCTGTCAATCAGGATAACGACATTACCATTTTCAACGCTAGTGCATCATTTGACCTACTTCCTGGTGGCTCTGAAAAAGGCCGTCACAATATTCGGTTTGGTATTGCATACGAAGGCCGCACAAACCGTGAGTATGACGTTCGCGACCCAAGCCGTTTGTGGACTGCTGCTCGCCAGAACGCCAATGCACACATCCAGGGCATTGATCCCGAGAACAACGAAATCTTGGGCACCTACGGAGAACTATACCCAGATTTAGTTACCTCTGATGATCCTTTGTTTAGTGTACCAATCTATGACGTTACCCTTTCTACTCCACAGGATGCACGTTTCTACCGTGCTCTTCGTGAGTCATTGGGTGTTGGTTTGAATGAGTACGTAAATGTTGATGGTCTTACTCCTGATCAATTGAGCCTGGACATGTTCTCGGCTAAGGAATTGAATGACCAGTTCATCATCGACTACTACGGTTATGACTACCTCGGTAATGAGTTCGATGGTACTTTCGACGACTTCTTTACAGCTCGTGACGCAGACGGTATCCGTACCTTCCCAGTTGCTGCTGCTCGTCCTTTGTATACTTCCGCTTACATCCAGGATAAGTTCACCTTCCGCGATATCATCTTCCGCTTAGGTGTACGTTTGGACCGCTACGATGCGAACACACAGGTACTACAAGATCCTTACTCGCTATACGCTATCCAAGGTGCTAGCGACTTCCACGCCAACTTTGGTGGTGAAGCTCCTGGTAACATCGGCGATGATTTCCGTGTATACACAGAAACAGACAATGGTGAAACTGTTCGCGCTTACCGTAACGGCGACAATTGGTTCCAGGCAGATGGTACTCCAGTAAACGGTCCTCAAGAAATTGAGGGTATTCGTACTGGTCTGGTATTCCCTAAATATCAGGATCCAAATGCACACGAGGCCAACTACATTAAGAGTGAGGATTATAACTCAGAGTCTTCTTTCGAAGATTATGAGGTACAGTTCAACGTGATGCCACGTTTAGCCTTCTCGTTCCCTATTTCTGACAAGGCGAACTTCTTCGCTCACTACGACGTATTGGTTCAGCGCCCAAACAGCAACACGATTGCTACGGCACTGGATTACTTCTACTTCGTAGAGCGTACCGGTTCTCAGACTTTCAGTAACGCGAGCCTACGCCCAGAGCGTACCGTTGATTATGAGGTAGGTTTCCAGCAGGCATTGACGCAGTCTTCTGCGATCAAGATCTCTGCTTACTATAAGGAGATGCGTGACATGATTCAGTTGCGTACGTTCTTCCCAGTTCCTATTGTTGGTCAGTACACGACTTTCGACAACCAGGACTTTGGTACAGTTAAAGGATTCTCCTTCGGTTATGACTTGCGTCGTACCCGCAACTTAAGCTTGAATGCGAACTATACCCTTCAGTTTGCTGATGGTACTGGATCGGACACTGAGTCTCAGCGTGGTTTGACCAACCGTGGCAACCTACGTACGTTGTTCCCACTGAACTTCGATGAGCGTCACCGTATCAATGTGATAGCGGATTATAGATTCTCAAAGGAAAGCGGCCCAAGAATAGGAGGTGCTTATGTCCTAGCTAATGCAGGCATTAATTTGCAGGCAGTAGCGGTATCTGGTCGTCCATATACGGCTCGTCAGGTAGCTCAGGAATTGAGTGGTGTTGGCACCATTGGTGCTATTAACGGCGCTCGCAAGCCATGGAACACTACGCTTAACCTGCGTATCGACAAGAACTTCAATATTGGCAACAACCTCGGCTTGAACGTTTACTTGCGTATTTCCAACTTGTTGGATACTCGTAACATCATCAACGTTTACTCTGTGACTGGTGATCCAGAAGACGATGGTTTCTTGCGTTCTGCCTTTGGTCAGAACCAGATTGAGACCGTAAGCAACTCTAATCGTGAGTTGGAGTCTTACCTGGCTTCTTACCAGTGGCGTCTGTTGAATTCAGATTTCTACAGTCTGCCTCGCCGTCTGTTCTTGGGTGCAATCATGGACTTCTAAGACAATCTATCCTGAAGGTCAGCCTGAAGCAGTTTACTGCCTTAGGCTGACATTCGGAAAATATCAGGATTCCCCGCTGCTGCGGAGGATCTCTAATAACAGATAAACATTTAATTATGCGTATTTCTAACTCATGGCTGTTGACCTTGCTCGCACTCTGTTTTACAGTGGCGTTGCAAGCCAACATCGACCCGAACCGACACAATCGTCCGGGCACCGATACGCCATCGGATCAGGTGTCGTTCCGGGAAAACTGTGATAATGCAGTAACTCAGATCGATCAGCAGATCAACAACGTACGTGCCCGCCTAACCACTGGTGGTGACGTATGGTGGGACGGTAACGATGGTCGTTACGTAGTTCCTAAACCACCTCCAGGTGTACCAGAAGTATCTTCCATCTTTGCGGGTGGTGTATGGCTTGGTGGACGTGACCCTGGTGGTAACCTAAAGATTGCGGCACAGCAGTATGGCCGTAGTGGTGGTAACTTTGACTATTACCCTGGCCCTCTTAACGAGGGTGACCCAGAATTCCCTGGCGGTCCTCTACAGGATCCTCGCCGTGGTACTGTAGGTCGTGATACTTGTGCCCAGTGGGACAAGTTCTTCATCGTAAGTGGTGCTAATATCGACGCTCACGTTAAGCGTTGGCGTTTGGCTCAGGCAGAAGGAGAAACTTTCCTTGACCCTGAGACTATTCCAGATGACATTCTGGGTTGGCCTGCGCGTGGTAACCGTTTCTTCGAAGGTATCCACCAGTTCCGTTTGCCTAATACCATTCAAGGTTTGGCAGGTTTCTGGGATCAGGATTTCGATGGTATCTATGAGCCAGACGAAGGGGATTACCCAATTATTGAGATTCGTGGTTGTTTGGACAAAGAACCTCAGTCGAGCCCGGATGAGATGATTTTCTGGGTATACAATGATAACGGTAACGCTCACCGCGAATCTGGTTCAGCTACTGCTATTCAGATGGAGGTGCAGGTACAAGCCTTCTCCTACCAGACAAGTGATGACATTAACAATATGACCTTTCAGCGTTATAAGCTGATCAACCGCGCGATTGAGCGGATTGATAGTACTTATTTTGCCATTTGGGTAGATGCTGACTTGGGATGTTATACAGATGACTACGTTGGTTGTGATGTAAGCCGTAGTTTGGCTTATGTATACAATGCTGACCAGTTGGACGGTACCAACGGATGTACTTGTGATCAGGGTATTAATACCTACTGTGATGAGGTGCCGATTTTGGGTGTTGACTACTTCCGCGGACCATTGAATGAGTTCGGTGAAGAATTAGGTATGTCTTCATTTACCTACTTCAACAACGGTGGTGTTACTCCTACTCCTCCTCCAGGTACACAGGATCCAGGTACGCCTCAAGAATACTACAACTACCTATCTGGTCGCTGGCGCGATGGTACACCATTTACATTTGGTGGTGACGGATATCAAGAAGGTGGTCCAAGTATTCCTTATGCATTTATTGATCCACCAAACGCGACTGATGGCTGGTCTATGTGTGCGGAAGGTCTTCCTGTAGGTGACCGCCGTACAATCCAAGCTTCTGGTCCGTTTACGCTACAGCCTGGTGCTGTAAATGAGCTTATCGTTGGTGTAGTTTGGGTTCCAGATCAGAACTATCCATGTCCAAGTATTAGCCGCCTACAAAAAGCGGACGATGTTGCACAGGACTTGTTCGATGCATGTTTCGAGTTGACTCGTGGACCTGACGCTCCAGATGTAGACTGGGTAGAGTTGGATCGCGAAATCGTAGCTGTATTCTCTAACGACCCACTGACCTCTAACAACGCTTTTGAAGAGTATGAGGAGCCAGGTTTGGGTATTGCTACAGGCTTCGACAGCTTGTATCGCTTTGAGGGGTACAAGTTGTACCAGTTCTCTGGTCCTAACATTTCTTTGGCTGACATTGATGATCCTGAGAAAGTACGCTTGGTTTATCAGGTGGACAAGCGCAATGGTATTGCGAAGATCTTCAACTGGGATGCATTAAGCCCTGATGATAATGAAACACCAACTGCTGAGCCATTCTTTGTTCCTGAACTACAGGTAGACGGAGAGAACAGAGGTATCCGCCATACTTTCAGTATTACGGAAGACCAGTTCGCAGAGGGTGATCGTCGGTTGGTTAACCACCGTAAGTACTACTTCGCAGCGGTAGCCTACGCTTACAACAACTACTTAGAGTTTGACCAGAACCGCCAGGGTGAAGACCCAGGTCAGGATACACCATACCTAGAAGGTGACCGTAACATCGGTGACGGAGAGAACGGTTTCTACACCGTGATCCCACGTATGATCTTGGATCGCAAGTTGCAGTCTGTTTATGGTGATGGAGCAGTAATTACTCGTGTCGACGGTGTTGGTACTGGTGAGAACTTCCTTGATCTTTCTGACGAGACCCGCGATGAAATCGAAGGTCTAATCCGTGATGATAACGCAGCTTCATTTGGTGGTGAAGTAACCTATAAAGGTGGCTTTGGCCCGATCGAAGTGCAAATCTTCAACCCACTAGAGGTGGTTGATGGTGAGTACGAATTGACTTTCGTAGATGATGATCTTGGTAACGAAGAATTGGATGCGCCAACTACTTGGACACTACGCAGCCTAACTAACTCTTCTGCTCCAGTAATCACATCAGAGAAATCAATTGCTGATCTAAATGAGCAGATCATCCGTGAATTCGGATTCTCTGTAACCGTAGCACAGGTGGCTGATGCCGGTACACTACCGTTTGAAGTTGAATCTAACGGTGTACGTGGTTATGATGAAGAGTACCTCAACCCAGATGCAATTCCTTGGTTGTTTGGTATCCGTGATAACCTACCTATCCAGTCTGGTAACCCTGTTGTGGATGCTGTGATCTATGACTTCATGGCTACTACCAATACCACTGATGCTGATTACAACCTGGATCCAAACCAGGCGTACTCTCAGTTGGGTAATGGATTTATGGTGCCTTACTACCTCGCCAACTGGCGTGATAACGAGGCAGGTATTCCTTACTTGACTCCAGCATGGGTGAACTCTGGAAACAGTAATAACATTGTCCGTAACCAGACTTCTCTGGAAACACTTAATAACGTAGATATCGTATTCACTAGCGACAAGTCGCTATGGAGCCGCTGTGTGGTTATTGAGACAATGAACCCAGCATACGAAGACGCAGGTTTCTTCTCAATTGGAGAACGCAACATGTTTGACCTTCGTGATGATCCATCTGTAAGTAAAGAGGCAGATGCTGATGGTAACGCAATCCCTGACGCTAACCCACCATCAGGTGAGGAGTTCGGTATGGGATGGTTCCCAGGTTATGCAGTTGACGTGGAGACAGGTCAGCGCTTGAACATCTTCTTCGGTGAGAACTCTGTTTACGACTGTGATAACCTAGCAGAACTTGGACTTGATCCAGATTGTGCTTCTTTGAACGGCGTAACTAATGCGGGTGGTGATATGATCTTCAACCCACACGGTGAGTTCTTTATTCCGCCAGCAGATGGTGGTGGTGCCGGTGTAAGTGCCTTCAACTACATCTCTGGTGGTCAGCACTTCATCTACGTTACTAACCAACCGTATGATCGTTGTGAAGAACTACTTGATCGCTTGGGTGATGGTAGCGCATTGCGTAAGGTAGCTCCACTACGTGACGTTACCTGGACCGGTATGATTGCTCTACCTCCAGGCCGTCAGATGAATAGCTACGCAGATGGTTTGATCCCTGAGGATGTAATCGTTAAACTGCGTGTTGACAACTCTTACCAAGTAGAAAAAGGTACCGGTGAATTCAACGGTTACCCAACTTACCGCTTCAAGCTAGAAGGTAAGCAAGCTGGTGATCTTGATGAGATCGGCTTGTCAGAAGCACTACAGGCCATTAACGTTGTACCTAACCCTTACTACGGGTTCTCTGAGTACGAAGATTCTCAGTTTGAGAACATCGTTAAGATTTCTAATCTGCCTGCTGAGTGTACTGTGACCATCTACTCACTTGATGGTAAGTTCATCAGAAAGTACGAGCGTAACGAAGTCGGTTCAGTACCTGTAGGTTCTAACCGTGCTATCGACCGTGGCCAGATTAATCCTGACTTGGAATGGGATTTGAAAAACTTCCGCCAGATTCCAATTGCTAGTGGTGTTTATCTTATCCACGTTTCAGCTCCAGGATTGGGTGAGCGTACGCTGAAGTGGTTCGGTGTTAACCGTCAGTTTGACCCTTCAGGGCTATAAAAATGCAGCCGACATTGAGTTTGGTAATCCGTTATAACGGATTACCAGGCTCAATGTATTATCGGCTTGTGATTTTCGGCACCTGTCTTTTTTGTGTTTGGGTGCCAAACCTTTAATAATCTACGGTAATGAAAAAATCATTATACCTATTTATAATCTGCTCGTTCCTGACTGCGAGCCTCTTTGCCGGTAACCCGGATCGTCAGGGCGAGGCCGGTGCGGTACAGCTGCTACTTAACCCCTGGGCGGGTAGCGCCGGACTGCACTCGATGAACACCTCCTTTGTGACAGGGGTGAATGCCTTGCGCATTAACCCTGCAGGGATGGTTCGGATAAACCGTACGGAATTTGCGCTTGGTAGTGCAAACTACCTCCAGGGTGCAGACATTCGCTTTAATTCTTTGGGTCTCACTCAAAAAGTGGGTGAAAATAGTGCCTTTGGCTTCAGCCTTATGTCCATTGACTTTGGTGATATTCTAGTTACAACCACTGAGCTTCCGGATCCAGATCCAGACGGCCCAACGTTCAATATCAATTTCTTTAACATCGGTGTTTCTTACGCTCACGTGTTCGAAAACAAAGTATCGGTTGGTGTTACCCTTCGTGGTGTAGCAGAATCTACTTCTGATGTTTCAGCTTTTGGTTTCGCAATTGATGCTGGTGTACAGTATGTAACTGGTGAAAATGACAATTTCAAGTTCGGTATTGCATTGCGTAACGTTGGTTCTCGTATGTCCTTCACTGGACAGGGCTTGGCTACTAACGCACCTGCTGCCGATGGAGACTCTTACAGCTTGACACTTGCTCAACGTTCTGCTGGCTTTGAATTGCCATCTATGTTGAACATTGGTGGTAGCTATGACTTCCTTATCGGCGACGGTACCCACCGCCTAACGGCTTTGGGTAACTTCACAGCTAACTCTTTCTCTCGCGACCAAATTGGTGCAGGATTGGAGTACGGCTTGAAGGAGCGCTTCATGCTACGTGCTGGCTACCGCGTTGACATCGATGCTGATGTTGACCAGGAGTCTGTATATTCTGGGCCTAGTGCTGGTGCTACTATCAGTGTACCACTAAGCAAGGAACGTAAGAATAATATGTTGTCTATTGACTACGCTTACCGTACTACCAAAGTATGGGACGGCACACATAACTTTGGCGTGCGTATCAACCTGTAGTATTAACTACTATATCTAGATCGCAAAACGGCTAAAAGGTACACTGCACTTGCGCGCAATTTGCATTTTCCGTACCTTTACAGACCGAATGAGGCAAGAACGTTTTCACCCCAACCGTGAAAACGTTCTTGTTTTTTTGTCTTTAAATGGGTCCTATGTGTTGAGGGGAAACCATCAATCAGGATCATAAATTCTACCTAAGTAAAGACGGAGTCTGGTTAGATTGCAGATGAAAATAGCATCTTGCAGGATACCGATTTCGGCCAAAAATAGAGTGTTATGTCTAAAGTGAGTTATCTGACCCCAGAAGGGTACGAAAGACTAAAGAACGAACTAGAAGAACTGAAGACCAATGGCCGCTCAGAGGTGGCAAAAGCTATTGCTGAAGCCCGTGAAAAAGGCGACTTGTCTGAGAATGCAGAGTACGACGCTGCTAAAGAAGCACAGGGCCTGCTAGAGTTGAAGATCAACGGCATGGAAAAAGTGCTGGCCAATGCACGCATCCTTGATAGCAGCCAATTAGATACCTCTAAGGTGACGGTATTGTCTAAGGTGACGATCAAGAATGTCAAGTTGAAGAAAGAAATGACTTATCACCTCGTATCTGAAAGCGAAGCTGATCTAAAAGCAGGTAAGATTTCTGTGAGCTCGCCAATCGGTAAAGGATTGTTGGGTAAAGAGGTTGGTGATGTAGCTGTAGTGGTAACACCACGGGGGAATATTGAATTCGAAATTCTCAATATCACAGTATAAAAGGGTAAACTTTCCCTTCTGATAGAGACTGCCTTTTATCGAAACCTATACCTAATGGCCAGTATTTTTAGTCGCATCGTTGCCAGAGAGATTCCTTGCCACAAAGTAGCCGAAAGCGAGCATTATCTTGCTTTCCTGGATATCAATCCACGCGCGCAAGGGCACACCCTAGTGATTCCAAAGAAGGAAGTTGATTACATTTTCGATTTGGACGCTGAGACCTATAACGGCTTGTGGGCTTTTGCTCGGCGCGTAGGCGCAGCATTGGAGAAAGCTGTACCCTGCAAGCGCGTAGGTATTGCTGTTATTGGCCTGGAAGTACCTCATACTCACATCCACTTGATTCCTATCAATCGTGTAGGGGATATCAATTTTGAACGGCCACCTATGCAGTTCAGTCAAGAAGAGTTCGCTTCCATTGCGGCTAAAGCAGCAGCTGCTTTTGAATAAAGCACTCAATGTTTAAGGAACGGGAGTATTCGTGAAGTAACTTTTACCTTCCGTTCCTTATATACTCCTAATGCGCCGATCTTATTTTTGTCTTCCTGGATTGTCTTTTAAGAAGGCCTCCCATCCTTGATAATGTTTGCCTGTACCCACTGCGTTACGACTTTGGTGGTAGTGACATAAGGCAACCCCCAGTGCATCAGTAGCATCCAATAATTGTTGGCTTAAGTCGAGTTTTAACTCGTTTTCCAGCATGGCGGCTACCTGTTCTTTTGAGGCATTTCCATTTCCGGTAATGGCTTGTTTGATCTTCCGGGGAGCATACTCCTGTACATCTACTCCGCTCGTCATGGCAGCAGCTATTGCTACACCCTGGGCCCGGCCCAGCTTTAGCATCGATTGGGCGTTTTTGCCGTAAAAAGGAGCCTCGATGGCCATTTCTCTTGGCTTATGCGTAAAAATGACTTGCTTGAGGCGTTCGAAGATGCGTTGTAAACGCTCTTCATGACGCGGAAACTTGCTAAGGCGAATGACTCCCATTTCTAGCATACTGATTTTCTTGCCATCGACTTGAATGATAGCAAAACCAAGGAGGTTGGTTCCGGGATCAACACCGAGAATACGATAACTAGCAGGATTTTTCTTATTCTGTGCCATGGAAGCTAGAGTGGCCTATTGTTACTCAAAGTTAAACAGAATGTTGAATATTTGAGCTTTTGGTTGAAAAAGATTTTATTTCTCGAAGCTTAGCGTTCTTTACGCCTAAACGGCGGCGTTTCCTACGTCAGCTTATTGGACTTGGGCTTATTGTTTTATTGGCTTGGCAACTCAGTCATGGTGATCAACTGGTTCAATGGTGGCAGGACTTACAAAGGTCTTTAGAAAATGGTAATGCCTTTACCTATCTCTTGCCTGCAGTGCTACTCATGCCTTTAAATTGGACGCTGGAGACGCTCAAATGGCGTCAATTGCTAGGAAATAGTAGCGGCTTGTCTTGGCGAGAAACTTGGGCATCAGTATTGGCTGGAATTAGTGTGTCATTAGCTACTCCAAATCGTATTGGGGAGTATGGCGGGCGAGCTATGGTAGCTCCGGTAGGGCAAGCCGTGAATATTGTGTGGACGAGCATAATCGGAAGCCTCTGTCAGTGGACAGCTTTCGTCGTCTGCGGATGGCCTTCTCTGTGTTTGTGGGTGCAGTCTTGGTACAACTGGTCGGGCATTGGCACCTGGTTGCTGGCCTTAAGTCTGCCAGCCATCTTGGTTGTTGTTTGGTTGGTCCTCTTTCGAATGGATTTGCGAAGCTGGCTAAACCAAAAATTGCATAACTACAAATGGTGGCGTTGGTTACAATTACAGTTAAAGGGCGTAGCCCGTATTTCTACTACGGCTGCCTTAAGAGCACTAATGCTTGCTATAGTGCGATTTGTGGTGTATTGCTTTCAGTTTCTTTTGCTCTTGTGGTTTTACGGAGCATCCTTGAGTCTGATAGATGGCATAAGCGGCATCTTTAGTATATATTTAATACAGGCAGGTATACCACTGCCCCCAGGCCTTAGCGTTATAAGTCGTAGTGAGATAGCAGTGCTATTTTGGGATGGTATTGCTGTAAATCCGTTGACGATTGTTAGTGCTACCTTTAGCGTTTATTTACTCAATCTGGTTGTGCCGGCTATTCTGGGAGCCTGGGTTATATTGAGAAAAAATAAGCACAACCGTTAAACAGAACGCGCTGCTGCCCTGTACATAAAGGTGCAAAACCCTGATAACGATGAAGCGATTAGCTAGACCCTCTGCTTTGATTCTTGCCCTGCCCCTGCTATTTGCCTTTAGTCCGATGGTGAATCAGCAAAGTGCTACGGTGCCTGAACCCTGTCAGGTAGATAATAGTGTTTTTAATGCCGGAGAGGAAATAGTCTATAAGGTCTATTACAACTGGAACTTTGTCTGGATGTCAGCAGGAGAGGTGACTTTCCGTGTGTACGATGACGGAGATGATTACCACCTTTCGGCGCGTGGTCGTACCTATTCTTCATATGATTGGTTTTTCCAAGTTCGTGATAATTACGACTGTTATATAAACAAAGAGACATTGCTGCCTCGCTTGTCCATTCGCGATATTCAAGAGGGTGACTATGAACGTTATGATCGAATCACTTATGATCAACAGGCACAGCGAGCTACTTCTGTTAAAGGACGAAGTCGCGAAGATGCTACTCCAGAGTCCTTTGATCTAGATGGCTGCATGCACGATATTCTTTCTATTATGTACTACCTGCGTAATGTGAATGTCGCAGCGCTTAATACCGGAGATGAAGTACCAATCAGTATCTTCTTCGATCGCGAAACCTACCCTTTGCGAGTCAAGTACTTGGGTACGGAAAGAAATACGAAGGTTAAGGGAATGGGCCGCTACAAAACCCACATGTTCAGCCCACAATTGATCGCCGGAGAAGTATTTAAGGAAGGCGATGAAATGACAGTATATGTTTCTCAGGACGAGAATAAGATTCCCGTATTGATTGAGTCGCCTGTATCAGTTGGCTCTGTGAAGGTGGTGCTAAAGAGCTACAAGGGTTTAAGGCACGACTTTACAGCTAAAGTAAAATAAGCTATGCTCCGCAAATTTGGTCTAGTTATCATCGCGATCAGCCTGCTTTTGCTGGTCGGAATACAGCTTTATCAATTGAAAAATGGTAAAGAGGAGGAAACGCGTGTGGTAGAGGCAGCCGTTTTGCTAGAGCAAGTCCGGGAGGTGTGTAAGCTGGTCACCGTAGAAGGTGACTTCACTGAGCTCTACACTGAAAAGAACCTACGGGAGGTTACGCTTTACCTTCCTATCCCAACCTACTGGGAGTTTACCAAAGAGGCTATTATTGAAGTGCGCGGCCGCGTTTTGGTTGGGTATAACATGGAGCAGCTAAGTATCAAGGTAGATAGTGTTAATCGTTTGGTGCGTTTGAGCAACCTTCCTCAACCTGACATACTAGCTATTGATCACGAACTGAGCTATCGCAACCTAGAGGAAAGCTTCTTCAACAGCTTTAGCCCAGAGGACTATACTCAACTTAACAAGAACGCCAAAGATGCCCTTCGGAAGAAGGCTTATGAAAGTGATCTGCTAGATAGGGCACGAGCGGAAGGAAATACCATGCTCGAGGGTATCCGCTTCATGATAGAGAACATGGGGTGGCGTTTGGAGTATGATGAACCAGCTACCCTGACCCCTCCGGAGAGTACTGGTGTAGAAGGCTAAAAAGGCGTATCTTAGTTTACATGTCTTCGTGTTTCTATCAACCATCTTGGGCTCAACAATTTGCTCCTTTGCTCACCGCAGCAGAGAGCACTCGCCTAGGTGGTACTAGTAACCAACCTTACTACAGTCTTAATCTGGGTTTACATACCAATGATGAGCTTAATGCCGTACACGAGAACCGTTCCGTTTTTTGCGAAAGCCTCGGATGGGAAGCCCATCAACTTGCAGGCGCATTTCAGGTACATGGTGACCAGGTATTGCGGGTACATCGCCCTGGGCAATGGGAAGGCTATGATGCCTTCATGACGAATAAACAAGGTGTCTTACTATCGGTAACGGTGGCAGATTGTACGCCAATTTTGATCTATGACCCCAAGCATCAAGCTGTAGGGGCTGCACATGCTGGGTGGCGTGGTACGGTAGCAGGTATTGGTAGAAAGCTATTACAGCACATGAGGGATGCCTATGATTCTAAGGCCACTGATTGCTGGGCTTATATCGGGAGTTGTATTGGACGTGATGACTTTGAGGTAGATAGTGATGTTGCAGATCACTTCGCAGATGAGTTCAAGCGATGGGATGACCAACGTGGAAAGTTTTTGGTCGACTTAAAAGCGGCGAATGCCGCGACATTGAGCACGTCTGGTATTAGCGAGCAACAGATAGAGCTATCTCCGTACTCCACTGTAACCCATAACGATCGCTATTTTTCCCATCGAGCAGAACGAGGCAAGACTGGGCGCATGCTGGCAGTAATTGGCCTGAACGCTAAAAAATAGCGCGCCCCTGCTTACTTAATTGGTAGATTTTTTTTAGAGAAATAGCTGGGGCATCACTTGGTAAATCTTCTTTTGACTCTTCCGGTGTTTTCGGGAAGTGGAGTGCGAAGACAGAGCCACCCTCACTGGAGGCCACATCGATTCGGCCGCCGTGAATATCCATGATCTTCTTGGCAATAGCCAAACCCAGTCCGGTCCCTTGATATTTGTGATGGTTGAGGCGATGAAATACTGTAAAGATCTTATTGATTTCTCCGGGAGCAATGCCAATACCGTTATCGCGAACGTATATCCGCACTTCGTGCTCCGTTTCCTCTGCCTCTAGGTGAATCTCCTTGACAGCATTTTCGTTGTACTTGATACCGTTTTCTACCAAGTTCTGCAACAGCATTTGCACCAATACCAGGTTAGCGTGCAGCTCGGGTACCTGATTCATCGAATGGATCTGTACTGCTCTTTCACCATCAGCTTTTGAAAACTGCAGCTGGAGCTTCTCAAAGACATCAGCAAGCCGGATATCAACTTTCTTGAGTTGATGTTGATCTAGATGGGCAAGCGAAAGCAGACTCTCCGTCATGCGGTATAATTCCCGCGCAGAATCTTCAATGAATGCCATATACTCAGCAGAAGAAGAGGCCTCTCCTGTTTGCGCTGCGGCCTGTGAAAGCTTAGCAAAAGATACAATCTGCCGGAGCGGAGTACGCAAATCGTGTGATACCATATAATTGAGGCGCTTAAGCTCCTCGTTAGAGTAGGCGAGTTCCGTTAATAATTGCCGATTTTTTTGGTTTGAATTGATAATCTGCTTGATGAAACTGTTAGTGATGAGTACCAACCCGAATGAAATAGCCAAGAAAACGAGGGAATTGTTCAGGATTTCGGTAGTGCAACTAATGGCATTGTACTCTTGCCAAAGTAAAAGCTGACTAATTAGAAAGAAGGTGAAAACAAAAGCGATCATCGCAATTTGGCGCCACAGGCTTCGGAAAAAAAGAACCGCCAAAGAAATCATTAGAAAGAAAGCATATTCTCCCTTCACATTACCTTCTCCGAAATAGATCATTAGGAAAAAAAGGAGAGGATATCCTAAGCACGTTAGAAGACGTGCGGCATAGGGCTTGTTGATGGCCTGCAGAAAAAAGACTACAATATTAAAGCCGATGATGAGCAGGCCACAATAGGCTAGTTCTAGCTCTTGTAGCCACGCATTGGCGATGGTGAATAGAAAAGCCCCTACGGTGGAAACCAACAGGAGTAAGTTGAGATGATAGGTTTTGCTGTTGTCCCATGGGCTGAAAGCAGGATTGCCTCCAGATTCTAAGAGTCCGCGCGCGAATGCAGAAACAGCTTTTGTGAGTTTTGCCAGGGTCATAACTGATAACGCCCTCATTAGTAACGACTAATGAGACAAGCTTGGGTTTAGAAACTTATGTGTTTGTTCAAATCGGCAAATCAGCTAAGTAAATATACGAAAAATTTCTAAGGCGTCTGGTTAAAATAGCTGAGGTGTGCTGTTATCCTTGTACGTAAACAAGACTTAAGGCACTGAAAGCATATTGTTGATTTCCGGAAGCAGGGCATCCTGCCAACGATCATATCCTAGGTCGTTCATGTGTAAGCTATCGCTCACAAAAATTTCCCCAATGGGATAGCTTAATCCTTTATCTAACATACTTGGACCAATATCATAGTACCTGATATTAGGATTCTTCAAGCGCTTGATGAAAGTGGCTATAAGCTTATTTCCGTGTTCAAATTCTGGCCACAGTTCCCACCTGGCAGGAGACGGTTTCATACTCACATACAACACCTTACTATCTGGCGATTTCTTGAGTAGTAATCGCAAGAACGTACGGAACGATTCCAGGACATCACGTGCGGTATATCCGTCGGTAATATCATTTTCACCACAGTATAACACAACGAGCTCAGGCTGATGTGGTGTGATAACGTCGTCAAAGAAGTAATTAACCTGGCGCAGTGTCGAACCGCCGAAACCACGATTCAAGATCACCTGCTCTAATGAGTCAAAGTCACTTTCCAGTGTTTCCCACTTACGGATACTGGAGCTTCCCGTGAATACAATTCTAGATAAGGAATCGGTCAAAGTCATGTCGTGCTCGTGGAACAGGTCCATCACAGGTTCATAACCCAGAAATGTCGTGTCAAACGGGACGATGATATTCTCCGGATCATCCAAGAGTGCCTGCATGCTCTGATAGCGTGGAGCACAACTTAACATGCTTAGTAACAGGATTGCCAGTATTTTTCTCATATCACGATAGGTTGTCGTGTTGTATCCTTTATACGTGAAGATGCCGCAGAGGTTATCCTCTTTAGCCCAATTTTATCATTCTTTTAACACTATAGATGGTAAAAAGCTGTGCCCAGTTTTCACCTTTTTAGTCCGGAATGGACAGTTCTAGGCCATCGTAGGCTATTGATACCGTTGGTGGGAGTAAAACTTCCACCTCCGCATGCTTGCCCATTTGATGGCTCAGGTGTGTAAGGTAAGCTTTTGCAGGTTGAATTCGCTCGATCATATCTAATGCTTCCTGTAGATTGGCATGACTATGATGTGGATGTTGGTGTAAGGCACTAATAACGAGGATGTCGAGATCTCGAAGCTGTTGAAGTGATGCTTCTGGAAGTGTTTTAATATCTGTCAGGTAGGCAAAGTTACCTACTCGATATCCCTGTATCGGAAGTTTCCCATGGAGGTAGTGAATGACATCTACCCGGAGGTCATCAATCGTAAAATGTAAGTTGTCATCAGTGTTTATCAGCTCAAAGCTTGGTGCCCCTGGATAGGGGTTCTTATCAAAAGCATAAGCAAAGCGAGATTGTAGTTCTTTAGCTACTCGCTTACTAGAATAGATGGGCATGGCTCGTTCCATGCGGAATATGAAAGGACGTACATCATCTAAGCCAATAATGTGATCGTTATGCTCGTGCGTGAGAAAGATGGCATCGATTTTCTGAATATTGGCGCGTAGCATTTGTTGGCGAAAGTCTGGGCCAGCATCAATGACAAAACTCTTTCCCTGGGTTTGAATATGTGCTGCGACCCGGAGTCGTTTGTCACGAGGGTCATCGGATAGACAGACACTACAATCGCATCCAATTGCGGGGATTCCTTGTGATGTGCCGGTACCTAAAATCGTAATTTTTATTCCCACCTGTGACTTTTTAGAATGAGGCCGTCTTAATTATGAATAGACACCCAAGACATAACATACGGGCTGGAAAGCTACACATTTTTATCCCGAAGCAAATAGATCAGAAACTACTCTGACATAATCCCACGAACACATTTGTCCAATCACCTTAGTTTGAACAGAACTTATTCAAAAGTTATCCCAATAGCAGAGGTCCGATCCCTCTGCTATTTTCGTTTTGGGACCTAGGTGATCAGCCGTTAAGCATCCGTTTGGGCTTACCTATCTCAAAGCCTCATTACTATTTAAGAAAGGCACCCGGATACTCTAAAAGCGCTTCTAGCTTGCTGAGTTCTGCCATTACATTCTCATAAAAGGCAGTTACTGCTTCAACCTGGCCGAGGCCATAGATGAGGCATGCCAACAGGCAAATAGAGCTCATTAAGTAACCAATAGAAAAGGAATAAGTTTTGCGCTTCTGTTCCAGTTTAACTGGTTGAGTAGTGGCATTGATACTTAGGGTTTTCATGTTTAGTGCATTTTGATGATTAAAGAATTACTTGCAAGTTGTTCTTCATCATCTGCAAAGACAAAACCCCTCGGGTAGTGGGTAGGTATGAACGGGTAAGTGGTCAGTTGAGTGGCAGCAACGCTAGAATATCGCTGTCACTTGAGCACGTCCTACGTGCACTGTTGGCGCTTGGCCAGTCTGCCGACCTTCATAGATAAGGGTCATTTGTAAATAGCGTCCGAGTTGCCGGGTTAGACTGGCATTCCAAATCCAGTTTTGGCCGGGTTGCAGGCCATTGAGTAAGACAAACCCTACGGGCGACCGCGGATCACCTTCCAGATTTAAGCGAACATAACGGGCACTTAAACGAAAGTTCTGTTGATAGTTTCCTTCTATCTGGAATTCATTCCTCCGTAGGCTTTCACCATTTTCGCCTAGCTGGTTGTCTTCTTGCTGCTGGAGGTAGGTTAGCGTAATTCGGTAGTCCTGCCCGGGTTGGTAGCTAATGGCTGGCCGTAATAGGTAGCCCGTCAGGTTGTAATCCTTATTGTTGAAAAATTCCGAATCTGCTTCTCGCTGCGAACGAGCAGTTTCTAGCCGAAGCGTGCTGGCATCGGTAATGTTCCAGCGAAGGCGCAGGATACTATTACGCTGCAGGCGACTCTCAAAACCGGTGGTTGGTACTTGGCGTCGTGGCTGCAGGTTGTACTCCATCTGCACATCGTATTTCGTGGAGCGCCGGTTAAAGAATAGAATGTGCCGCTGGTTGGCGCTCACGGCTACGAGCGCGGTGTCGGGCAGCGATAGTTGGAATGGATTCCAGGTTTGGACCCCTTCAAAAGCCCGTACCTTCCGGTTTATCGATAAGCTAGATTGCCACGATAATCGACTGGCAAATTGCTGCCATTTTTTCTCCGATTTCGCCCACCATCTACTCGGGTCGATTTGTAAGCTTTGGTTTAGGTTGACATTATCCGTTCGGATAAACTCATCCGTAAAAATGCTCACTCGGATATGATCAGCGATATCTGGGAACGGAGCGATTTCCATCTCGTTTGGCTGAATCTTTCCATCATTGTTATAAAGGCTGTCCAACCAGATATACTGCCCCTGCCCGGCACCAACAAAGAGGTAAACAAACTCAATGAGTGGTTCTTGGCCTGAGCCAATCTCATAGGTCGTATTACTCCTAAAACCACCCTTTAGTGTGTTTACGGTAGCATCAATACGCCCCAATAGTGTTTTGGCAGGCTCTAGATTAGTGAGATCTTGCGCCATGATTTGCAGCTCCCGGTAAGTCAGATTACCACTCGCGTTGAATTGGCGACTTGGCCGCCAACGGCCAGTCATTTCTCCCTCAGTTGCACGGGCGGTCGCCGAAAAGTTGGCGCCATTCGGCTGATAGTCTAAGCGGGAGCGAAAGCTCGTTTGCCATTGCCATTTTTCTTCTTCCGGGCTAGCAATGGTGGCTGCATATCGTTGAAACAAAAAGCTCGAAGCGGCCAGTTGGGCATCGTTGGTCTGACGCCGCTCACTTCGTTCTTCTTGTAGCTCTAGTCGGAATAGCCAGTTATTCCAACGGCTGAATTTTTTCTCCAGCTGCAGGCTCGGGCGGTTAAAACGACTATCCTGGGTGGGTGTATTGCTCGTCAGCCAGCTGCTTCTCGCCTGGATATCCCAACCTTGCTGCTGCCAGTTTAGGCGAGTATTATGTTGTCGGCCCTCATACAGGCTGTCTCTAATGAAGGTGTTCCAACGGTATTCCAGGCGGCCTTTATTCGGGTATACCAATGCTACACCTGCACTGGCCAGCTGTTCTTCTGCTACGCTCGTGCTACCAATTCCGTTGATGTCGGCCAAGTTCCAATCACGCAAGAATTCTGGGGATCGGTAAGGATTGATAGCCCGAAAGTTAGCTTGTACCCATTCATGACTCAGTTGAGTTTCTACTTGCAAGCCACTAGAATCACTGCTGAGGTTCCACGCTTGTGTCCAGTCGAATCGGGTGGCTATTCCATTGTCATCATCAGCGTCCAAATTGCTGAAGCGGTTCAGGTCTTCCTGGCTGTATCCCAGTTCTGCTCGTAGGTTGCCTTGGCGCCCTGTTTGATAGCTGCCTCCAGCGGTAATGAGGCGTTGCAATTGTGGTGCTGCTAGCTGCCGTACGGGTGCGTAGCTTCCTTGTGGTTGGCAATTCTCGTCGGGAGGTACCCAGCGGTAGACTCTTTCGTTGGCCGTTAGGCCGGGGTCGAGTACGTAATCTCCCTGTCCTTCTCCCACAAAAGCAAAAGAAGCTACAAACAAACCCTCTGCACTAAAGCGGAGGAAGGTATAGCTCGTAGGCTGACCATTGCAGTTGACCAATGTGTCTACCTGTACATAGGTGGCTCGCTGGCTATCAGGAGCATCCAATCCAGTAATCGTAGAAACAAAGGCATCACCCAGCTGATCACCGGCATCACGTAGGCGCTGCCGTTCTTCGTCACTTAATTGTAGGTCGCCGGTAGCTGTCTTACTGTCTTGTTGGCTGTAGATATTGACGTAGGCTTGCCAACGGTCCCGTTCATAATGCGAACTGCCAGCATAAAGCGAGCGCAGGTAGCGCTGATCGGCATATTCGAATTCAACGGTAATTCGACTGTCTTTCGTAATCAGGCGCCGAGCGGTAAAGGTGACTTCCCCTTGATTATAGTCGATGGTATAATCTGCATCTCGTCCACGCTGTAGTGCCACACCATCGAGCAAGATTTTTTCTGTTCCTGCCAGAATAATAATGAAGCGTTCTCCACTATTACCTTGCAATTTATAAGGGCCCTGGTTGCCTTCGACCGCGGTGATCTGTTGTCGACGAAATTGTCCTCGGGCAATAGCGACACTGGCATTGTTACTCCATCGCCCGCCCTTATTATCTACGAGGCTGGTGGTAAAACTAGCCCCTTCTAATTTCTTGAAATATTGTAGAAAATAGCTCTGTGGACTTCGAAGCTCATAATCGCCCGCAGTCAGGCGCGTTTGATCTTTCTCCAGACGGATAAATATGCGGTCAAAATCACGAAGTTGCCGGGTATTGCCTTCCGGTTGAATGGGCAAGTTCTCATCGGTGATGGCAGCGGTTACCTTAATACCATCGCCCAGCTCACCGCCCAGCTGTAGGTTGAAGCTTGAATTTAGCACAAGGTCCTGTCGGTTACCGAAGGAGAGGCCGCGGCTGAAGCTACCACTATAATTGAGGCGCTGCCCATCGAGTAGACCCCCATCGCGAGCATAAGGGTTATAGCTACCAATGAGTAGGCCTTCCGGCGTTTCCTCCAATTGGGTAGTATCCAGTAGAGCATAGGGAGATCCAAAATCAAAAGGTAACACACGATAGCGAACCAGTACGCTGTCCGTCTCTATTGGTTTTCGCCATTCAAAAAGTTGATCTTGGAAATGATAATAGGTGGTGTCATAGCGTCCACCGCCTTCGCGGAAAACCTGCAGGCTATAGGGTAGTACCGTAAGGCTGTCTAAGGCGAAACTTCCCTGGCCGCTGACCCAATGGTAGCGCTGGTTATTCCACGGCTGTTCTTGAGCCGAGAGCTGCTGCCCGAAAAGGCAGAAGATGACCAATAATCCCAGGAGTAGTTTTCTTCGCATTTGCACTCGTCTTCCAGGCGAAAGAACAAGGTGTTTGTATACCGAAGCCGAAGTGGTTTGGATTTCCAAACCATCTTCGCTACGAGTATATACACGCGTGAAGTGGTTTGGGCCTCGCCAAACGACTTCGTAAGCGGTATAGTGCTTGAAACGGGAAATCACCTGATTTATTGGCCTGATTGAGCCTCACAGAAGTCCGTTTCTAAACAAAGTGGGTTTCCTAATACTTTATCTTACAAGAATTGCCCTCGCCCCAAACAACCAGAACAGCTCGTTTTTCTCTCTTTATTAAGGAGTTAGTAGCAATTGAGTTACTAACATAAAAACGCGTTTCTATGAAAAAGTTGTTGTTTATCGCAGCCTTGGTTTCCTCTCTGACAACTTTGGCCCAAACTTTACCTGAATCCTCCTCTTCCACCACGGACCTTCCATTGTCTCAAGTGTCAAGCTATGCTACTGTTGGGGCCGACTCCATAAATTTCATCCTGTTGCAAAGAGACCCGGAGATGGACGAGATGGTGGAGTATTATCGCAAAACGTATCCACCCTCAGTCACCGTTCATCGGGGCGGGCAACGCCGGGCTTGGACAGATCCCACGCCTGTTTTTAGCTATTACCGCATTGGCGGGCATCGAGCAACGGTGAACAATGTAGAAGAATATCTTGGTGAAGTGGCACCACTCTCTTACAAGGAATTTAATCGAGGGCGGCAGCTTGGCCGCCGAAGTGGCCAGTGGTTTTATGCAGGGCTGGCAGGTTTTGCGCTTATGCTCACCTCTAGGAATCAGGGTGTAAGACGTTTCGGTTTAGGTGTTTTAACCGTAGGTACTACTGTTTCTATTGGTTGTGCAATCGCAGGTAGTCAAAAGCGCAGGAACGGATTGGCGCTGTACAATAATGAGTTTCGGTGAATAAATACCGACAGCCAAATCGTTGGAAATCTGCTATCTTCCTGACTTCGATCTTACGCTTAATTGAAGAAGGATGAGATATTGCTACGCCCTTTTAGGTTTGTTGTTCTTTAGTACCCTAATCGCTCAAGATTTTCCTGCCGGCTGGCACGGAACATGGAAGGGAGAAGTAGAAGTCTGGAGCCCTGGGGTTCAACAGGATGCTTTTCCCATGTCGTTAGATATTCAGCCTACGGATACCACCTGGACGTACACGATATTTTATGATCACAATAAGCTCCCAGCACCCGATGTAAGGCCGTACTCTATCGTAATTTTGAATGACTCCTTACAGCACTTCGCTATCGATGAGCACAACGATATCTTGCTGGATGCCTATTATCTCGATAACTGTCTCTACAGTGTCTTCGCGGGCATGGGGAGTCAACTGCAGTCGAGGGTTTGCCATGAAGGTGACCACTTGCAATATGAGATCACCTCTTTCTATGGAGATGCCGTGCGCACTAGTGGAGATACCGTAATTGGCACGGATACGATTCCGCCGATTCAAAGTTATCAGGTTTACAGTGTCATGAAAGCCCACTTGGTAAAGGAAGAGTAAGCTTGTATTTTCACACTTATCTGTACATTTACATTCCCACCTCATCTAGTACATCAGACTGTTCAAGATCATGAGAGAGCGCAGCGGTTCCATGTGGGCGGTTCCGATAGCTATCGGGATTCTGCATTCTGGCGTAGCCGCAGAAAATTTTAGACCTATGAAAAACGTATTTGTGTTGCTGATAGCCTTGACATTTGGCTGTACAGTACTTAGCGGTCAAGAAGCAGCTAAGGGCCTTCCGGCGATCGCTGATTTTACCAAAAATTGCACAGCCTACGAAGGCTACTTTACCTTTTACTGGCAGGAGAGCAGTGGGAAGATCTTCCTTACTGTCGACCGCTGGGATGAAGAGTTTCTCTACGTCAATAGCCTTACGGGTGGAGTAGGTTCCAATGATATTGGCTTGGACCGTAATCAATTGGGATCCGATCGAATTGTGAAGTTTGTTCGTTCTGGGCCAAAGGTGCTAATGTTGCAGCCGAATTACGAGTACCGGGCGGTAAGTGATAATGTGGAAGAACGCCAATCGGTAGCAGATGCTTTCGCGCAGTCGGTACTGTATGGATTCAAGGCTGTAGCAAAAACGGATGATCAGGTCTTGATTGACTTGACACCCTTTCTGCTGCGAGATGCTCATGATGTAGCTGGCCGGTTGAAATCGCGCAAGCAAGGAAACTATAAAGCGGACGCTAAGCGCAGCATGATTAATATGGAACGCTGTAAGGCTTTCCCACAGAATACAGAGTTTGATGCGCTGGTAACCCTGGCTGGTGATGCGCAAGGTGGGCTTGTTCGTTCGGTAACACCCAATGCAGATATCGTTAGTGTGAGCCAGCACCATAGCTTTGTGCAATTACCAGACGATGGATACGAGCCACGCGTTTTTGATCCGCGTTGTGGCTATTTCCCATTCAGCTACTACGATTATGCGACGCCAATTGATCAGCCTTTGGTGAAGCGATTCATCACTCGCCACCGTCTGGAAAAACAAGATCCTACTGCAGCTGTGAGTGATCCGGTAGAACCCATTATCTACTACCTGGACCGTGGTACGCCGGAGCCGATCCGTTCAGCACTCTTAGAAGGGGGGCGTTGGTGGAACCAGGCATTTACAGCTGCTGGCTATCGCGATGCGTTCCGAGTAGAGGTGTTACCTCCGGATGCAGATCCTATGGACGTGCGCTACAATGTGATCAATTGGACCCACCGTAGTACGCGTGGTTGGAGTTATGGTAGTTCCGTTGTAGATCCTCGTACAGGTGAGATTATTAAAGGGCACGTATTGCTCGGTAGTCTTCGGGTTCGTCAGGACTTCCTCATCGCGCAGGGGTTAATTGATGCTTACGAAAATGGCGAAGAGGCTGATCCACGTTTGCTTGAGATGGCACTGGCTAGGCTTCGTCAGTTGTCTGCGCACGAGATTGGGCATACACTTGGTCTGGCTCACAACTTTGCTGCGAGTTACAATGATCGCGCATCTGTTATGGACTATCCACACCCTTACATTCGCATTAATGCGGAAGGGGAAGTTGCCTATGATCAGGCCTACGATGTAGGTATCGGTGAGTGGGATAAGCGTACTATTATCTACGGCTATCAGGATTTTCCAGAGACTATTGCAGAAGCTGATGGTCTTCAGGCGGTATTGGCTGAGAGCGAACAGGTGGGCTTGAAATATATCTCTGACCCAGACGCTCGCCCGGGTTTTGGCAGCCATCCACACGCACACTTGTGGGACAATGGACAGTCTCCTACGGAGGAGCTACGCCGGATGAGTATCCTACGGAAAAAAGCACTCATTAACCTGGACGAAAATAACATTGCGGTCGGTGCACCAATGTCGACTTTGGAAGATGTTCTGGTGCCAGTTTACTTTATGCACCGCTACCAGACGGAGGCAGTTTCCAAGATCATTGGCGGTATTGACTATACCTATGCTGTTCGTGGAGAAGGGGAAGTGCCGAAGGTGAGTATCATGCCGAATGAGGTGCAACGCAACGCCTTTCGCGCACTACAAGAGACCCTTCAACCTGATTTCTTGGCGATCCCAGAATCGGTATTGGAGCTAATTCCTCCTCAAGCTTATGGCTACCAGCGTGGCCGCGAGCAATTCAAGATTCATACCGGTAATACGCTCGATCCGATGGCGGCAGCGGAATCATCAGCGGATTATACCTTCCAGTTTTTGATGAATCCGCAACGCCTAGCTCGCTTAGTGGAGCAATCGGCGCGCAAACCATACTACCTTTCTGCAACAGAAGTGTTGTCCACATTACGGCGCCAGCTAAAGGAGCAAGTAGTGGGAGGAGCTGGCGATTACCGCCATGCTATCGCTCGGGTTGTAGAGCAACGCTACATTTATCATCTGATGAAGTTAGCTGCTCGTAATGATATCCAACCACAAGTGTCAGCAGCAGCTATTTCTACGCTGATTGATATTGAGGGCGAAATGCCGGAGCGCCTCAGTAATACAGCTAGCAATAGCCCTGATCGGGCTCACCTGCGGTACATGCGAGAACAAATTCAACAGTTCCGTCGCACACCAGAGCAATTTAAGGTGCCTGCAGCACCACCAATGCCAGATGGTTCGCCTATCGGCTGCGGTGGCGGCCACTAACATAAAGAGCGTGTTGAGATTTTAATATTTGGTCTGCTCTTGCCGAATTTTGTGCTACTCCGCGTTGAAAATACTCGCCGATACTGCCGGTATCGACTCCGTTTTTCGCCTTGATTAGCATAAAATGTGGCGGCGTTCGCCTCAAACTTAAATCCCCAACACGCTCTAAATGGAAGGTAGTCTAAAACTGCCTTCCATTTATTTTTTGAGAGTTGAGTATAACTTCTTCATGGCAATCTCTTAAGTCCGTAGGGCTAGCAGATGCCTTGCCATTTCCCATTCTCCAACGATTGACTCATGCGACAATTACTGCTGATTGCTGGCCTTCTTCTGGTTAGCTTTGGACACTTACAAAGCCAAGATGATGCTGGTCCGAGCGTCTTATTCGTCGGCAATAGCTACACTTATTTTTGGAATCTACCGCAAACGGTGGAGGCTATGGCCAAAGCTATGGACGTGCCACTGACGGCTCGTCAATCTACCAGCGGAGGAGTGAATCTCGGGCAACATTGGCGTGGTGAAAGAGAGCTAGTGTCACAAACGCTTATTCAAACAGGTGACTTTGATGTAGTGATTTTGCAAGACCACAGTATGCGCGCTATACAAGCGCCAGATAGCCTATTGCATTACGGCCAGTTATTTGGGCAATTGGCTCGCGATAATGGTGCTGAACCTTACGTATACATGACTTGGGCTCGCCAGTGGGATCCTTACATGCAAGAACCCATAGCAGAGAAGTATACCGAGTTGGCCGAAGGTCTAGCCGCAGGCTTGATTCCGGTAGGTAAAGCCTGGGAACGCGCAAGAAGCTTGCGGCCAGGGCTGCCACTCTTTGACCCGGATGGTAGCCACCCCTCTCCAACCGGCACTTACTTGACGGCCTGTGTTATCTTCGGAAAGCTTACCGGATTAAGTCCCATTGGCCTTCCACAGCGCCTGACGACCACCGATCGGAACGGCGAGAAGCTGTACCTTAATATTCAGTCTAAAGAAGATGCCCTATTTTGTCAGAAAGTAGCAGCTGAAGTTTTGGCTGCCACAAAAGAGTAAAAGCGAAACTGATCAGCCATGTCAAAACGATACACAAGCAAGACCATCGGCCTTATTCTAGGCCCTGTTTTATTTGGGCTGATTCTGCTGTTTTTCCACCCGCCCGGTTTGGGTATTGAGGCAAATGCGGTGTTGGCAAGTACCGCCTGGATTGCCGTCTGGTGGATCACCGAGGCGATACCCATTGCCGTCACTTCGCTCTTGCCCATTATATTGTTTCCACTGACGGGCGGCCTCAGTCTTAACCAAACGACAGCTTCCTTTGGGCACCGATATATATTCCTCTACATCGGAGGCTTTATGCTGGCTATTGCCATTGAGCGCTGGAATCTACATCGGCGCATCGCTTTGACGATTATCCGTTTTATTGGTACCAATATCAAGGGCATTATTCTGGGCTTTATGGCTGCTACGGCCTTCCTATCCATGTGGATTTCCAATACAGCTACTACCGTAATGATGCTACCGATTGGGATGGCGATCGTCTCCCAATTGAAGGATAATCCGGATACAATTGAAAATGAAAACCGCACCTTTGGTAAGGTACTCATGCTGGCTATAGCCTATAGTGCTTCCATTGGTGGGGTGGCTACGCTAATTGGTACACCGCCCAACCTTGTCTTTGCGGGCGTAATTGAAGAAACCTACGGAATTGAAATCAGCTTTGGACAGTGGATTCAATTCGGCCTACCGATCTCACTCATCCTCCTGTTTATTTGCTGGAAGTACCTGACGGAATATGCCTATCGCTTCGAACAGCAGTCCTTTCCTGGAGGGCGCGCTGAGATCCAGCGGCAATTGCAGGCGCTAGGAAAAATCAGTATCGAAGAAAAACGCGTCTTGGGTGTATTTGTGGGTACTGCTCTACTCTGGATTTCGCGTTCGCCGATTCAGAAGTTTATTCAAGCACAATGTGCAAGCAAGGAAGCCTACGAGCAATTGATGATCTCGCGGATAGATGATACCATCATTGCCATGATAGCGGGTATTACGCTATTCCTGATCCCGGCAGCTCAAGAGAAAAAACGTCCGATCATTCAATGGGACGAAGCAGTTAAACTCCCCTGGGGAGTGCTACTACTATTTGGAGGGGGGTTGGCATTGGCCCAAGGGTTTAAGATAAGTGGACTAGCGCAATGGCTGGGTGAACAAATGACTTTGGCCGAAGGTATCTCTACCTTGCTGCTGCTGCTCCTGATTGTCGCGGCCATTAATTTCTTGACGGAGATTACCTCAAACCTGGCTACGACCTCCATGATGTTGCCCATTTTGGTGCTTTTGGCGCAGGCTATAGATGTGCATCCCTACTTGCTTACGGTAGGGGCAACAGTAGCTGCGTCCTGCGCATTTATGCTGCCAGTAGCGACACCGCCGAATGCGATTGTGTTTGGGTCGGGTTATTTGAAAATCCCCGATATGGTCAAGGCAGGTATCTGGCTCAACATCATTTCGATTATCCTGCTTACGATCTTTGCTTACACACTGCTACCCATGCTTTGGGGCTTTGATCCTGGTGCATTCCCGGCGGATTGGTCTAGCAAGTAGAAACTGGGTTTGGGAGATTCTGGTTATCTTTTGGGTAGCCAAATTTGCCTATCATGAAATCACAGCTCCTCTCGCTGATTGTACTGTTTTTGCCGTGCCTATTGTTGAGCCAATCCAATGATGAAAAGAAGTCAGTACAGCTTCAAGCAACTGTAAGTGATTCCCCCTTGCAGATTACCCTCAGCTGGGACGATGCCGTTGAGGCGACCAGCAATATCAATATTTATCGCCGCGTGGCGTTCGCTACTTCCTGGGGGGCAATCTTAGCTACGGTTTCTCCTGGAACATTAAGCTATACAGATGAAACGGTAGAGGCCGGAGCAGCCTACGAATATCGGGTGACGCGCCCCGGAGCTGGCTCTGTGGGTAATGGTTATCTCTATACCAGTACCGCCCTAGCGGCTCCAGAGAAACGAGGAATACTATTGATGGTGGTAGATGACCAAACCTTGCCTGAGATAGGAGATGAAGTGATGCGATACTGGGCTGATGTGGAAGCAGATGGTTGGCGCGTGCGCACATTACTTGCCAGTCCGGACTCTTCGGCGGCCTCTCTAAAAGAGCATATAGTAGAGCTATACGAACAGAACCCTACAGAGCGCCACGCACTATTTCTGGTAGGGCGAGTACCGGTTCCATATTCGGGTAACATCTACCCCGATGGACATACCAACCATACCGGTGCCTGGCCTGCCGACGTGTATTATGCAGATGTTGACGGAACCTGGACAGATAGCAGTGTGGATAATACCAGCGCCTCTAGCAGTAGAAATCATAATGTACCCGGTGACGGCAAATGGGATCAAAGCTATCTACCCTCTGACGTGGAAATGGAGGTGGGACGGATCGACTTCAATAGGCTACCTCATTTTTCAGAGGATGCGATTGAATTAACTCGCCGCTATTTTGATAAAAACCACGCCTATCGGCGCAAACATTTCGAATGTGTCCCGCGTGGGCTTATCGAAAATAACTTTGCGGGCTTTACAGAGGGTTTTGGTCAGAACGGCCTCAAGAACTTTGCCACCTTGGTAGGGCGTGATTCGACTTATTACCGCGACTACGATGAGTTAAAGACCTCGCCGTATCTGCTTTCCTACGGTTGCGGAGGCGGCAATTTTCAGGGTGCTTCTGGAATTTCCAACACGACCACTATGGCTAGTGATTCTTTCCAGACCGTCTTCACCTTTCTGTTTGGAAGTTATTTTGGCGATTGGGATGCCCAAAACAATTTCCTCAGGGCAGCCTTGGGTAGCGGTACCATCCTGACCAATGCCTGGGCCGGCCGCCCCAATTGGTCATTGCACCCTATGGCGATGGGCGAGACCATTGGCTATTGTACAAAGCTGACGCAAAACAATGCCGGTTTCTCCTACGATGCGGGCTTCGGGAACCGTTCAATACACGTTGCCTTGATGGGCGACCCGACCTTACGAATGCACATGCTATCGTCTCCCCGAGAGCTGACCTTAAACGAAACGCAAGAAGGTGTAGCAATGAGCTGGCTCGCATCGGAAGAGGAAGATGTAAACGGTTATCATGTCTATCGCCGAAACTCTGTTCTGAACTTCTATGAGCGCATTACGGAGACACCTCTTACTTCCCTCAGTTTTCTCGATCCATGCCCCGTGACGGGAGACAGTTTGCAGTACTTGGTAAAAGCGATGCGATTGGAAACCAGCCCTAGCGGGCGTTTTTACAACGAAAGCCCTGGTGTCTTCGCGGGTATTCGTCCTCAGTTGGATCGGACGGTTCAAGCGGACTTCAACTTTGAAGTGGACGAGAGCGAGGTGAGTTTCTCCAACCTTAGTGAAAATGCGACAAGCTATAGCTGGTCGTTTGGAGATGGCAACACGAGCGCCGACCCAAGCCCTACACATACCTTTGCAGATGGGGTTTGGCTGGTCCAGCTCATTGCCGAAAACGCCTGCAATACAGATACCATTACGCAGATGGTAGAAGTTTTAACCGTAGGAGTGAGAGATATAACGGAACTAGGGCTAGAGGTTTGGCCTAACCCTGTTGTGGATGGACAATTGCAATTAAGTAGTACCGCCGCATTAGGCAAGATTCACCTCCGATTAATCGACGCTATGGGCCGCACGCGAATTCAGACCATCGTCAATGGTCAAACACGAAGCACCCTTGATGTGAGTACCCTTGAGAACGGGGTATATCTACTCGAAGGGGAAAAAGAAGGGCAGCGAGCTACGCGTAAATTGCTTATCAATCGGCGGTAGCTCGCTGCGTTGCTGAGTGGTAGAAGCTATTAGTTAAGTCTTAGCCCTTTACTCAATGCATAGGTGGAAAGAACTAAGCAAAGTAGGGCGGTGTAGAACATATACCGAAGCCGAATTGGTTTGGGAATCCAAACCTTATTCGCTTCGAGTATATACTCGCAAGAAGCGGTTTGGCAAAGCCCAAACCACTTCGTTAGCGGTATAGTAACGGGGTTTCAGTGGTAATAAGGGTAGTGTCATTTTTGCTGTATAAACGGGAGAAAAAGAGAGTATGCTCCTAAGTAAACCCTAAACGGAGCACACTCCTGTAAACTCCCCTAAAGGCTCTTTACAAAATGGGAAGTGTGGAGGTCGAAATGCGAAGTAGCCTAGGTGGTAAATGTATTTCCCACTTCCTACTTCTAACTTCTGATTTCCGTACTTCCACATTCCTGTTTTTATTCATCATTTTTCTAGTCAGGGAGTGTTGTTCAATTAGTATCAAAGGACGTTGCTGGGTTTAGGTGCGAATGTTGTTTGGGAAAAATATTTTGAAGGGACGTCTCAATGGGCTTAAATCGCGCGAAGTGAACTTCCACCACGATCCGATGCGTGGTAAGGAATAGTCACTTGTGGCGGGTTGTTAAGCGCCTCTCGGAGTATTTTACGGTAGGTACGACTCACCGGAATGGCCTCGCCGCCAATCGTCAATACGCCACCACGGTATTTGCTCACTGCATGCAGGTTAATGATATAACTGCGATGAATTTGCAAAAAGAAACGGGCTGGCAACTGACGAACCAGGTCGCGCAGGGCACCACGATGTAGCACCTTGCTGCCATCTCTCAGGAAGAGACGAACGTAAATATGCTCCGATTGAATAAATAGAATGTCGGTAAAAGAAATCCGACGACGTGTTTTTCCATCAACAAGTGTAAGACCTGTAGCGGAATTGGAGTTGCTAGGGGTAAGCATGGTGAAAGGGAGTTTAAAAGGGTTTCAAATTTAATTTCACTAGTACATGCCGAACCAATTACAAAAGGTAAGTGGACGTGTGATTTTTTTTTGAAGGCGTCATACAGAGGAATAGCGCTTAGGGAACACTTTCACCTCATTACTCTTGTAAGTACGTAGGAATTAGTGGCAATAGGCGGGTTCGAGGGACGAATGGTAGCGAGCCTGGGACGAGTGGTAAAAGAAGGGGGGCACAGACTCAAATAACAAGATAATTGCGAAGTCTACGCTCCGTTTTAGCGAATTCGTGCTTGCTTAACCAAGGCTTGTGTAAGCAGACCCAGGCAAAGTAGGGTAGTGTAAAACATGTTTTAAGGGTTTAGTGGCTTAATAAAATGGAAGGCACCAAGGGCGCCTTCCATTGCGCGGGGAAAGCGAGTATGCCCCCGCCAGGCGGCAAGCATACTCCTGTGAACTCCCCTATGTGTCTGGGATCCCAGGACCCACCCCGACCCTCCCTAAGAGGGAGGGAGTAGGTCAGTTCCCTCCCTGCTAGGGAGGGCTAGGGTGGGTCTATTCTTTCACCACCCGAGCAGAATAAACCTGCCCGTCAGTATCTTCAATACGTAGTACGTATACACCGGCAGGCAAAGCCTGGATGTCCATCTCCTGGTTTGTTTGGTTAAACTGAGCGACCTGGCGGCCGAGCTGGTCAAATACTAGTACGCGGGTAGCATCAACACCCTGTAGCTTAAAGAAACCAGTAGTAGGATTTGGGAAGAGCTGGATAGCCGTTTCCTGAATGTCTTGTACGCCGACGGTGCCGAGGTTGGTGACTTCAATGTTGAACGCTCCTGTTTCTTGTAAGGCATGAACTACAGAGATCAAGTACGTTACACCGGCCTCTGTTTGTAGCTCGAAACCAAAGTCAGTACCTACGGCGTCGTCATTACAAGCTACTTCAGTAAGGTTCTCACAATCGCCAGAGTAGATAGTGGCTGCTACGTCCGTACCTGTACTGGTGATGGAGTAGCGATTACCATCGCCCGTGAAGCTGTACCAGATCGTTGGATAATCTGTAATGGCCCAACCGCAGCTATTTGTTGTAGGGTCATTGTCGTTGTAGGTATAGCCCTCGTGGTTATACTCATCCGACAACTGCGGTACCATTTCCGCTTGGCCGAAGAGACTGGATAGGTCATTGGCATCCGAGCACTCATCGCCAGATAGGGCTGCTTCTATACCATTGGCGCGGATCGTGTAAGTGTACACGTTGTCAATTGTACAGTCCTCCACATTTACAGATACAGTGCCTATTTGCTCACCTATTGCAGTTGGAGTGATGCTTATCGGGAACATACCTGTTTGTGGGTTCACCGCACCGATGATAAAGGCTGGGTTATCAATCGTTACGCCATTAAAGCCAAGCGCTCCCTCAGCGATGATATGAAATTCCCGACTAGCTGTTTCACCGATAGCTACATCACCGAAATCAGTGCCATCATCAACAGAAGGTGAGTCATCACCATTGGGGATAACCATATTGTTCCCATTTACGGAAACCAAAGTGGCCTCGTTAACCGGTCCACAGATAGTGCCAGATTCTACTGCACCTTCTGCAACAAAATTGCTGGCATTGCCGGTGAGGGCAAAGTTCTGCAGGGTGCCATTGGGGCCGGCAGTGGCGGTAAGCTCCGTGATGTCTGTATTATCTTCTCCGGCCATGCCCTGGTTGAAGCGGTAGTAGACTTCCAGATTGGGAGCGTCATCGGCTAGTTGACAGGTGGCCTGCTGGTTTACGGCATAACAATTACTGGCTGAGCTGGTGATCCGGAATTCATCTATTTGGCCACTGAAGTAGCCAGTCGCTGATGAATTAGAAGTTAGGAAACCTAGATAGGATTCAGTCGTTATGAGACTGGATGGTGTTGTTGCAGTTGTTGCATTATCAACTAGGATTCCATCTACATATAGACTAAGGCTAGAACTAGCTGCTTCGTAGCTGACCAATAGATGGTGCCACTCATTCGTGCTCAATGGTTCAGATGCATTGAGCGATCCACTGCCTTGTGGGCCAGAAATTAAAAACCAAGGCCCATTAAAAGCGGTAAAATTAGCGCTTAAGAAAAGGTCAACACCAGATGCATTGGAGGCAGAAAAGACTGGCTGATTTACTGTATTGTCATCAATATTTACCCATGCACTAATGGTGTAGTCCCCTGTAAGATTATCCAGCAGATTTTCATGCGGCAATACTACACGATCATCTACACCATCGAAATCAAGTGCTGCACCAGGTGTTGGTTCTGTCAGGTTGGTAACTTCCAGACAGAACTCGCCGGTAGTGCCGTCAAAGCCATCAATTAAGGCTACGTATTCTACACCTACTTCGGTTTCAAATTCTACGCTAAAGTTGAATACACCGTTGCCTCCATCTTCATCTTCATTACAGGCACCAGCGACCAAGTTGCCGCAACCACCGCTGTAGATGACTACTTGCAGGTCCAGGTTGTCGTTCGGGCCCGTACACTGCACATTGCGCATACGGTAAGTGTTGCCGTCGCCAGTGAAAGAGAACCAGCCGGTATTCTGCAGGCCATCGCCATTATAGAAGCACTCAAAGCCAGCTGCAGGATTGTCAGAACCATTTACGAAAGGTGTATTGTCGTAGAGACTGGATACCTGTGGCTCATTGAATGTGCCGCCGAAGAGGCTGGAGATATCGATGGATTCAGCACAGAGGTCGCCAGGCACGGTGGCTGGCGTTACCGTAATAACTGCTCCTTGCTCACCGCTACAACCATTCGCATCGGTGAAGGTGTAGGTGATGACGTTATCGCCTTCGCCCGCCGCAGCTGGATCGAAGCTGTACGTCATGCCGTTGCCATCGTCAGTGACGCCATTACCGCTGTACACACCACCTGCTGGCATACCACCGCCAAGGCCGGTTTGTACGCCTGCGTCTACTTGTACGCTAAGGCCACCAGTGGAGAAGGTGACGGTGGGGGCTGGTACTACAGTTAGGGTACTTGACGCCATGGCGCCACCTAGGGTATAGTTAATAGTGTAGGTGCCTGGGCCACCCGCAGCTGTGGGGTCAAAGGAGAAGGTATTACCATCACCATTGTCCGTTACACCTGGGCCAGAGTAGGTACCACTACCTGGTGACGCGCCCGTAAGCATGTTTGGCATGTCGTTCGCACAAACGTCGGCTAGGCTCGCAAAAGCAGGAGTATTAATAGTTAACCTAGAAACTACCCCCGTCATTCCGAAGGTGCCACCCGTTTGGGCCAAGTACAAGTCGATGCCATCGAACGCGACATTCCGAGAACCTAGAATACCTTCCGTTACTACTACTTCTGCAGTTGGATTTTCAGCATTTAGGTCCATCCGAGAAATCCGGTTGTCTTCGGCTATGTAAAGGAATCCTCCATTCACTGTAAGACCAGCAGGTCGCGTTAGACCAGAAAGTACGGTTGTTACAACAGCAGGAGTTTGGGTGATATCAACCTTTGCGATAGACGCGCTACCAAAGATAGAAAGGTAGAGATCATCGCCGAATTTGGTGATTCCTAGAGGGTTGTTTAATCCACTGACGATGGTCACGGGGGCTATTGGGAAAGTCTCGGTGAGGTTTACGCTCATGAGCCGATCATTACCCTCGTCGGTGATATACAGAATATCACCATCAACAAATAGGTCGTTTGGTGTAGATAGTCCTGTATTTACAACCACCTCTGGTGTTGGTGTGGCATCCGTGAGGTTAATTCGGGATATTCTGTCTAGATTACTTTCACCGTAATAAAGGAAATCACCATCAAGGGCCATTGCTGCCGGATTAGCTAAGCCGGTGAGCACCGCCTCGATGGGAGCAGGAATCGCAGCCGTAATGTCAACTTTGACGAGACGCCCAGCGCCTAACTCGGCGATGTAGAGATCATTGCCATATAGAGCAGCGTCGTATGGAAACTGCAAGTTTGTGGCGATGTTAGTAACCTGTGCTTGCATGTTCATAAAGCTCATGATGCACAGAAGGGACAATAAATAAAACTTCTTCATAGTAATGAATTAAAAGGGTTGTTTGATTAAGGTGCCATTCCAGGGGCGATCGTTCACTGCCAAACTTGTGGTCATCAATGGGTTTGGTATGGGTGGTTTGCCTCAAATGGGTAGCGTTGTTCTTACTTGGAATTGGCGGGTTTAGTTTTAAAGTGAGTTCGAACATCGGATTTTGAATTCGCAGTCCTTCAATTTCAGAATGTAGGTGTTCTGAACGGACACCTTTTTGTTCTGAATCGACACTTGTAGTACCGATTCTTGATGACTGCTTCGAAATCTGATGGTAGGTTTTAAGGTGTTCATACACCCGTATATGCCGCTCTGCGGTATGGAGGTAAGTGCTGCGGTGAAAAAAGTTTTTTGGACCCACCCCGACCCTCCCTAGCAGGGAGGGCTAGGGTGGGTCCCAATTACCCAAATCCCATTCCTTTCTTTATCTTGAAGCATATAATTTTTTTGTCCCCAGTTTTATGTCCCTGTTTCAATCCTTTACAAGAATCATTGTACTTGGCCTCTTCCTGTGTAGGAGTGCCAGTATCTCCGCACAAACTCACGGTACGGTAGTGGATAGCCTGGAAGCACATGTGCTGGAAGGCCAGGCTGATACGCTGCTCTACGAAACATTACTTGCTTTAACGGGATCGAAGGCGCGGACCAACACGGATAGTGCGGTGGCCTACGCCTGGCAGCTGATTGCCTTAGGAGATCGGATGCCTGAGCTTGCGCTTCAGGTTAAAGCCCGGCGCATACTAGGGGAAGTGTACAATTTGGCCGGTATGCCAGATTCGGTAGAGCAAGCGACTTTGCGAGCTATTGAGCACGGCCCTCCTTGTGAAGAGGATCCTTGCTATTACGAGCGAATGTTGTCGTATAAATTGCTCCGTATGCCACTACGGCAACGGGGCCACATCAAGCAGATTATTGCCAATTGGGACCACTTTTTGGCTACGACACCAGGCCTTACCACCTGGATGGGCTTTGAGGTGCGGCGTCTGATGTCTTATCCGCTCATGGAAATGGGGGATTTGGATCGCGCGCTGAGCGAACTCAAAGTAGTGTGCGATTACGCGCGTGGAGCGAGAGATAACGTCTTGCTGTGCAATGCTCTGGGAGAATTGGGTACCGCCTATTGGCGTTCGGATCAATTGGATAAGGCACTGGATATCGCTCGCGAGCGCCTCCACATCTGTAGTGCACTTGGGCAACAGCGTTCGGTTTGGCACACTTATCAAAAACTAGCAGCTCTTCATTTCGAAAAGGGCAATCTTGATAGTGCCTACCAGTACCACCTACGAGTGTTTGAGGAAGTCGATGATACGGATTGGTACTATGCTTATAGCTTATCAGGCTTGGTGGGTTCTGCTCCGATTTTAGACGTAGCCACAGCACAGTCTTACGCCGACCTGGCGTTGGACTTGCTCAATCGCGAGGAAACACCAAGCTGGCACTTGACCTTACACCAAAAACAAATTCTCACGGGTGACCTGAGCAAGTATTATCTCTTTCGCAAAAACTATGCTCGAGCGCAAGCCTTTGCTCAACAACGCTTAGATATCGTTAAGCAGCACCAAAGCGACACAACTGATCTGGCAGCAGATGCCCTGGAGTTATTGGCGCAAACGCAGGCTGCAGCTGGCCGCTATCAAATAGCGTGGGAGAATTTTACGCGTTTTCATGAGCTAAAAATGACCATGATTAACCGGAATCAGGAAGACGCCCTGGCGCGTACTGCCGTGGAGATGGATCTGGCCGAAAATGAACTAGCCCGGCAAAAAGCAGAACAAGCCACCCAATTGGAAAAGCAGAGTTCGGCAGCGCGTACGCGCTTCTTTATTACGCTATTGGTTGTAGCGGGCATTATTGTAGTAGTCATCCTCTGGGCTTACCGGCGGGTAGCGGCTGATCGGCAAATCATCCAGGAAAAGAACTTACAGATTGAGGCGTCTCTGGTCGAGAAGGAGGTGTTACTACGGGAAATTCACCATCGGGTGAAGAATAATCTCCAGATCATCTCCAGCCTGCTGGATAAGCAAGCTCGTAAGTCTACGGACGAAGCGGTGCAAAAATTGGTGCGGGAAGGCCAAGAGCGCATCCAAAGTATGGCTTTGATTCACCAGAATCTCTATGAATCGGATCAACTGAGTGGCATCGATATTCGTACGTATCTGCGAGAGTTGAGTACAAATATTCAGCGGAGCCAAGCGGTGGGCGCAGATCAAATCGAATTAGAACTCAATGTAGAAGAAGAGCAGTTAGATATTGATACCGCGATTCCGGTAGGCTTGATCCTAAATGAGTTGATCACAAACTGCTACAAATATGCTTTCCAGGGGAGAAGTGCAGGTAAGATTAGTGTAGCTTTCAATAAAGACGAAAAAGGATACTTCCTGAAAGTGGCAGATGACGGGATAGGGTTTAGCCCCGAGCAAGCAAAAACGAAAACGCGCTCACTGGGCTTAAACTTAGTGCGTGGTTTGGTACGCCAACTAGAAGGTACATTGGAATGGTTGCAAGTGGAACGTGGAACGGCCGTGGCCATTCGATTCTAAAATGCGTCGTTGAAAAGTGATGGGTGAAAACCATAAGCATAATGTATTAGCATCAAGCCAAATGGCCGCTGGTCAGCTATGGCCTGCTTTTGTGCGCCAAGCTATGAAGGGAGCCCTGCTATTGTTTGCTTTTTTCTTGCTCTGGCCACTAATGGGGCAAAAAATGGTGCTCACGCCACACAAGATTGACAGTTTCCAGCAGATCGTGCGAAAGGCAAAGCATGATACCACTTTGTATGTAGCACTCTATGCACTAGCTGAAGGCTATGCTGTTGTCAATTTGGATAGTGCTCGAATGTACGGTTTAGCACTAATTGACCTTACTACCAGGATGGAGGTACATAGGCAGGTGCGGGCTCACAGGGTGATGGGAGGGATTTATTTAGATGCTAATCTTATTGACTCGGTAGAAGTATATGCTCGTAAGGCGATAGCATGTAGCACCGCTTGCGAATCATGGTTGTGCCTTAATGAACAGCTCTATGCAACTAAGCTTCTCCGTATACCTCTGCGCAGGAGAGGGGATATTCAGGGAATATTAGATGCGTTGGCAAAATTACGTGATGCTCCGAGTGTGCCGGAAGATCTTCATTACGAGGCGCGACGGTTGATGTCCTATCCGTTGCTGGAATTAGGGGATTTTGATGAATCCTTAAAAGAACTGCAACAAGTTTGGACCTATAGCAAAAGAAAAGATGATAAGCAGATGATGTGCTTGTTGTTAGGGGAGTTGGCGGCTGTCCACATGGCAATGGGAAATCAAGACAAAGCAATCGCGCTTTCAAAAGAGCGGTTGGGAATCTGTGAAATCGTTGACAATCAGCTTCAAGTCGCTCATGGTCTTGGTGTGCTAGGGCAAAGCTACCTGGAAGGAGGGATATTGGATAGTGCTTATTGGTATTACCAGGAATTGTGGGGCTTTGGACGTGGAACAAACGACTTGAGGTATGCGGCACAAGCAATTGGTGGCCTATTACGCGTAGGCATCAGTATGAATGTAGATACGCTCGACCTGATCGCTGAACGGGCTCGGATAACTTATAATGCAATTGAAGGGGAGGGGGTACTGGCTAAAGATCTCCGCCAATTCTTGTCTATGGGAATCTGCGACTACTACGATTACATAGGGGATTATCCAGTAGCAATCCAGTATGCCCAGGAAAGTCTCATTAACATTCGAGCATTTCAAGAAGATACTTCTAGCCTTGTAGTCGATGCATTAGCAAAATTGGCTACGGTTCAAGCGGCCAACGGGCAGTATGAAGCAGCCTGGCGAAGCATGGATACAATGCATCGGTTAAAGATGGTATTGCTAAACCGCACGCAACAGGAAGCATTTGCACAAACGGCGATAGAGATGGATCTGGCAGAAAACGAACTGGCTCGGCAAAGGGCAGAACAGGCCCAATTGTTAGAGCAGCAAGCTTCTCGTAGCCGAACGCGCTTTTTTATTTTGATCCTGTCCGTCGTGGCGGTCATTTTGGGGGTGATAATCTGGGCATTCCAGCGCGCAAGCAAGGACAAAAGACTAATCACAGACAAAAATCAGCAGATTGAGCAGTCCCTTGCAGAGAAAGAGGTGTTGCTGCGCGAAATTCACCACCGGGTCAAGAACAACTTGCAGATCATTTCTAGCTTGCTGGATAAACAGGCCCGTAAATCGAGCGATGCTGCGGTGCGCAAGCTGGTGCGGGAGGGGCAAGAGCGGATCCAGAGTATGGCATTAATCCATCAGAATCTATACGAATCAGAACAGTTGAGTGGGATTGACATTAAGTCCTATTTGAGAGAGTTGGGGCAAAATATCCAAAAAAGCCAGGCGCTTAGCCCTGAGCAAGTCCAACTGGAACTTAACGTAGCTGAAGAGGAACTGGATATTGACACCGCGATTCCCGTAGGATTGATACTAAATGAACTGTTGACCAACTGTTATAAATATGCTTTTGTGGGCCGGACCGGGGGCACGATTCAGGTAGATTTTAAGAAAGTAGCTGGTGAGTATACCTTGCGGGTAAGTGACAATGGCGTTGGTTTTCGTCCAAATAAACAACGATCCAATTCCACCTTAGGGTTGAATTTGGTCAATGGTTTAGTGCGTCAACTGGAAGGTACTATAAAATGGATGACGGTGGAGAAAGGTACAGCAGTGGCCATTACTTTTTAAACGAGAGACTATACACTCAGAAACACGATGAAGAAGATTAGGGTAATGATTGTGGAGGATGAGTTCATTACGTTAGATACCCTGCGTGACGAACTAGAGGATATTGGCTACGAGATTTCTGGAGATGCCATGAAGGCCGATGAGGCACTGACTATTCTGGAAAGAGGGGATACGGATATCGCTATTCTGGATATTCACCTCAAGGGCAGTAAGTCGGGAATATGGCTAGCACAGCAAATTCAAGAACACTACCACATTCCATTCATTTTTCTCTCTGCGTTTAGCGACCAGAAGACCATCGCAGAGGCTGCAGAAACGGAACCTTCGAGCTATTTGGTCAAGCCCTTCACGCAAGCGGATCTGTACACGGCAATTGAGCTAGCGCTCTTAAAGCATTCGCAGCACCAAGAAAAGCTCCAACTACCTGAGACGCACACTCGGGTGAAGAAAGAACTGCTCATTAATGATAGCATCTTCGTTAAGGATGATTTGACGTACCGTAAGATTCCTTTACGGGAGATCTGTTATGTGGAAGCGTTTAAAAACTACCTGGAGTTGCAGCTAGGAAGTGGGCGCCATGTGATGCGCTCTACCATGAAAGACTTTTTAGATGTGTTGCCACAAGATCATTTTATTCAGACCCACCGTTCCTTCGTCATAAACCTGGAGAAGGTGACCGAGATTGGAGGGAACTTCCTTGTGGTTAACGATACCAAAATACCGGTAAGTCGGAGCCAGAAAGATGAGGTTTTGACTCGCCTCAATTTCTACGATTGATGGTTTCGGCTTTATTCTGTCTGCCGCCATTGGAATTTACCCCTGCGTAGCGCCTCATTGTAGCCGTACGGATAGTACTTGATGTACAGCTGTTCTTTATATTCTTCGAATAATTCTGGTAAGTCCATCATCGACCTGCGTATTTGGGTCTGTCGCTCTTCGGATAACTTCAGGAAGTTATTTCGTGCTTCCTCGGAGTCTGTAATGACTAAAAGGCTACCAAAAAAATCGATTCCCAGCTTGCGAATCGAAAAGTTGAAGGTGAGGTCTGCCCCCAAGAAAAGCGAATCTACTGGGGTATAGTAATAGCGATCTCCAATTTCGGTGCGCTGTATTTTAATTTTTTCATCAGAGGCTATAAAATTGAGCGAGGCTGAAGCCCTTACAGTGTCTACTTTAACCGGAGTAGAGTCTGGATGAGAAGGCTGGAATAGGATGGGCCACGGTATCGCCTCAGTTGAAGCTGACACTAGCTGATTTATCGCCCATGATAAAGGAGAGGCAGAGAGTGAACCATACAAGAAGAAAACCAGGGTCAGATACTTCCACTTGGCCATAAGGAGCTGTTTTTCAGAAAGAATACGTTGTTAGAAGGTATGTGGGGAACGGGAATACTGCTCTCTCTAGTTTTGAATAGTTTAAAACCTGTTCGAATTGCCGTAGGCTAAAGCCTTACTGCGTAGACATGGCCAAAAACTGTACGGCAATCAATAGGCGCATACGCTCATCGCTTAAAGGAACGCTTTCATCATCAGCAGAAGTAAGCCGATCAATAAAACTCGTGCTCGCCACGTAGCCAGTGCTTCGAAGTAATTCATAATAGGTGCCGGCAGTAGGGTTGACGGCGGCGTATTTTTCCAGAAATTCACCATACTTCATACTATGGCTAACCGCTAAAACAGAAGCGCCACTATCCGGAGATTGAGACTCTAACCAAATGCTTTGAACGGTCTGAGGTTTGAGCTTGCCGAATAGCGCAGCACGATCTGCATTGGAAAACGGAATGAGAATTTCTGCAGCAGTAGTAGCTTCTGCCAAACTTTGAAAGAAGGCTTTGTAGCAGGTTGTTACATCACTGTTTTCCAATTCCTGGTATTGGCAAACGGACTGATCCATGAAGTCTACGATTATACTCAAGTCTTCCTGTACGTCTGCAGGGAAAACGGCGACTTCGGGATACTCGCTTAGTGGTGTCGGAGTAGTACCGCAACCTACGATCAAGAGAAGGGCAAGGAGGGAAATGGTGTATTGATACATGACGGACTTTGGTGTGATGTGGTATGTACCGTAAATATAGGCTTATTGCGCAATCGCAGATCGCATCTCCTGCCGGAAATGGAGGGTTTGTAGCATCTTCTCCAGATCGCTATGCCAACGACCAAAGCTGTTAGAACGGAATGACCATCCACTGCGGAAATGCTCCAATAGTTTAGGGTCGCTGCCATAGCCTGCCGCTTCGAAGAGTTGGCGATAGTGCCAAAGGTGCCAGTCGGCGGTGCGGCGCCCCTGGATGACATCCTGAAAGCCCAGTACCACAATCTTACTCAGAGCGTTGCTCCAGCTATGTGTACTGCTACTTAGCCAGTGCGCTACCAGGGTGTCGGCAGGAACCAAGGGACCAAACTGCTCTAGCCATTTGGTGAGGCTTTCGTTGAAAAACGCAGGCGTGCTGAGTTCAAGCAAGGCTTTTCCTGGCTTAGAATTCCACAAGGTTTCTTGACCACTCAGGAGCCACCAACGTACTAAGGCTTGTTGCCCTTCTTGCTCGGGGAATCGAAGTAGGCTTTCGTTTATGGCCTTCAGTAAGGCTTGGCTATGTTGCGCATTCGCAAATGCGTGTACGAGATCAAATGGCTTGATGGCCCACGCTTTTGTCCAAAACGAAAAAGGTACGCGAGCCAGGAGTTGTTGGAGCGTGTTCATCTTAAGCCCGCCGGGCATTTTGCTGCCCGTTGGATATACCCCGTAACGCTTGGACCATTCTGGAAGCTCATCTGATAGGTTCACTACTAGCTTGCCCTTCATGAGCTGTAGCTCAGATTGTAGTTGGTCAAAAACATCCTGAACGTATTGGCTTTCGGCTAAACGCCCGAGCAGATCGGCTGCTGTTTGGCGAATGCCTTTACGACTTGCTTGCAGACAATGGCTTAAAAAAGGCTCGTCGGCATCGCTCAAGCCTTCCTCTAGTGCTGGCAAGACTCGCCCTTGCGCTCGATGGTCGAGGTTGAGCCAATGGTCACTTAGGCTGTCGCGAGCTGCTTCGGAATCTGCTGCACGAAAGGCCTTCAAAATTTCAAATTGCTCCTTGCCTTGTGCTTGCGGCCAACTATCAAATGCGGTAAGGTCGGGCAACAGGCGCGACCAATGGGGGTGCTGGCGAATGAGCCACATTTCAGCTTCTCCGAGCAACGGCTGTAGGAGTTGCCAAAGTGCTGGTTCTTGTAGGCATTGATTGAGTAGGGCTGGGATGCTCTCCGGCGGCAACCTCTTATTGTGTTCATCCAGCAGCTTTACAAATTCCGGTAGTGCCCGGAGGTGATGGCCACTAAGGATCAGCTGCAAATGTTGAACCGTACGCCAGGAGCAGGGCTTTCCTTTGCTAGGCGGTGGGGCTTCCGGTAGTTCTCCCTGCCAGCGAGGAAGGGGTAAAGTGCCTTTGTCCAAGAGGTGCGTTTTTCCGATCAATTCCAGCAATTGAGCGGGTGCTTCTTCGGCGGTGCTTTGGTAAGTATCCAGATAAACGGACCATTGTTCCGGTAGGGAAACCTGATCTGTTCCTAGCAGGATATAGCGAAGAAGTTCTTGCCAGCGTTGTCGGGTAAACGATTCTGCCTCTTGCATGCTTCAAAAGTAGTAGAAATTGACAGTAGAATGGCAACCGTTGATAATAGTTTAGGAAAAGCCTTGCGGCGAATAAAGTTTGCTCTGCCTTGAACTTGACCGATAATATTTCAGCCTTGGGTAAATTGGGCCTTATTTTTCCTTTCAGAGGGCTCGCAAATGCACTAAGATTTCTCTTCGCTAAGGGTTAAGAAAGTGAGCCTTGCCTTTTGATTATCAAGACAAAAGCCTATTTTTGCTGCCGATTTACAAGAACCTATTGTTGACATTTCCAGATAACGACAGATTATGGCAAATATCGGTCAAGTAAAGCAGGTGATCGGCCCGGTAGTAGACGTAAGTTTCTCCGGCGAAGGATCTAAGCTTCCCGAAATTCTCAATGCACTAGAAATTAAGCGCCCAAGCGGTGAGCTACTGACCCTCGAGGTACAGAAGCACTTGGGTGAAGATAGCGTGCGTACTATCGCAATGGACGCTACCGACGGTCTTACTCGTGGTACTGAAGTAGTAGACACTGGTAAGGCAATTGCAATGCCTATCGGCGACGCCATCAAAGGCCGCCTATTTAACGTAGTAGGTGAAGCAATCGACGGTATCGGCGACGTTTCAAAAGAAAACTCTGCTCCTATTCACCGTAAGCCACCTGCTTACGAGGAATTGTCAACAGAGAAAGAGGTACTCTTTACGGGTATCAAAGTAATCGACTTGATCGCTCCTTATACCAAGGGTGGTAAAATTGGTTTGTTCGGTGGTGCCGGTGTAGGTAAGACCGTATTGATCCAGGAGTTGATTAACAATATCGCCAAGGGATACGATGGTATCTCCGTATTTGCCGGTGTAGGTGAGCGTACTCGTGAGGGTAATGACCTGATGCGCGAGATGCTTGAAGCTGGTATTATCAACTACGGCGAGGACTTCCTCCACAGCATGGAAGCTGGTGGTTGGGACCTAAGTAAGGTGAGCAAGAAAGACCTTGAGTCTTCTAAAGCAACCTTCGTATTCGGACAGATGAACGAGCCTCCTGGTGCACGTGCACGTGTGGCTTTGTCTGGTCTGACAATTGCAGAATACTACCGTGACGGTGATTTGAGCGACCCAACTGGTGGTCGTGATATCCTGTTCTTTATCGATAACATCTTCCGTTTCACTCAGGCCGGTTCTGAGGTATCTGCCCTTCTAGGTCGTATGCCTTCAGCGGTAGGTTACCAGCCAACACTGGCAACTGAGATGGGTGTGATGCAGGAGCGTATTACTTCTACTAAGCGTGGTTCTATTACCTCTGTACAGGCGGTATACGTACCTGCGGATGACTTGACTGACCCTGCTCCAGCGACGACTTTCGCTCACTTGGATGCAACTACAGTACTAAGTCGTAAGATCGCTTCTCTAGGTATCTACCCTGCGGTGGATCCACTAGATTCTTCTTCTCGTATCCTTGACCCAGCTATCTTGGGTGACGAGCACTATGACTGTGCTCAGCGTGTAATGAACATCTTGCAGCGTTACAACGAATTGCAGGATATCATCGCGATCCTTGGTATGGAAGAATTGTCTGACGAAGACAAATTGGTTGTAAGCCGCGCTCGTCGTGTACAGCGTTTCTTGTCTCAGCCATTCCACGTAGCAGAGCAGTTCACTGGTCTTCCAGGAGTTTTGGTTCCTATCGAGGAAACCATCAAAGGCTTCAACATGATCATGGACGGTGAAGTAGACCAGTATCCAGAAGCAGCATTCAACTTGAAAGGTTCGATCGAAGATGCGATCGAGACTGGTAAGAAGATGTTGGAAGAAGTAGCTGGCTAATAATAACCGAGAGTTAACAGATAAATAAGACCATATGAATATTGCGGTATTGACACCAGATCGGGAAATCTTTCAGGGCTCTATCACCTCGGTGAAGGTTCCTGGTGTGAAAGGTGAATTTCAGGTGCTCAAGAATCACGCCCCTATCGTTTCAGCCCTGGATGAGGGTAAGATTACGATCGAAACAGGCGACGGTGGTTATTCTTACTACGATGCTACCAGCCAGGCGCGTAAAGAAGGATCCACTGCCGGCAATAAGCTCGTCTTCGAAATTGAAGGTGGTTTTATTGAAGTACTGAACAACGAAATCTCCCTGCTTGTACAGGGTGTAAGTCAACTATAGGTAATCCGCCCTGCGGCGGATAATAAATAGGATCGCCCCGATTGGCAATGTGCTGGTCGGGGCGATTTTTTTTTGTGGGGAATATGCTCGCTGTTTCTATCGAAACTCGATATAATCCACCTCCAAATCGAAAGGCCCCTCCTTCTTACTGTTCGTAGTAATACCAATGCGAATGGTACTCGCCAAGGCTTCATCGCTAGGGCCTGTACCCAGTTTTCTGCCAATTCGATATAGATCAAACTCGGTAAGTGGAATTTCGAAAGTTTGCCACTCTTCAGTAGGTGTAAACTCCTTTTTGAAGTACGGTTGATACCAACGCCGATCATTGTCGAGCGTGAGCGCAAAAGCTTGCCCTTGGCCCTTGCAACGAATGATGAAGGTTGAATAAGAAGAGAGGTCTGTACGGACGTAGGGTGCTTTACAGGAGGAAAAGCCACCATTGTTTTCCAGTGAGACAGTACCAGAAAAGTACATGCTGTTTTCGCGTAGTTCTTTTCGCCCCCGCGATAGGCCACCCATGACGCCATCTACGATGATCATCCAATTCTGACCATCTTTTTGCTGGCCGAAATCAATGCGTAGTGGCTGGGTAGTATCATTACTGTTAAGCATAAGGAGCGCTGCGGCAAAGGTTAATGTGATGAATTTCATGAAAGTCTTTACTAATGATCTGAGCATGAAACGGAGAGCGACGAAGGCGGTTTAAAGAACGGCCTTAATTTCAGCTAAATGACGAGTAGATTTCGTTGAGCGAAATAGATCGGGACTGCCCAATTTCTTGATTCCATAAGGGCTCCGTATTTTGGATGATCCGAAGATGAATTGAAATCACTGTGCTGGTATCCGAAAGTCTGTATCTCATAGCCGGTGTTTTAGGTATCCTGATCAGTTTGGCTTTGATCTCTCAAGTCTTCACCGACAAGAAGGGAAACTTCTTTCTAGGGCTGATAATGCTCTTGTTCTCCTTTGAGATTCTGTTCTCCTGGGGGGCACTTTCGGGGTATAATAATTCAGAAGGCACTTTCCACATTGGTTTACTGCTCAATTACTTGATCGTTCCTCCTGCCATCTGGCTGTTTGTCCAGTTCAGTACGGCTCCCTCCTTTAAATGGAAACCTTGGCATTATCTACTCTTCCTTCCGGCCTTGATACAGTTGGTATTTCAGCTCTTGTCGCGCACTGGGGGGTGGAGTCTAAGGGATAATCTGCTCTGGGTGTTCTTCGTGGACTATTTGCCACTCTTGGGATTCATAGCGGCGCTTGCGTTTTTCTGGATCAGGTATTTTCGTTTGCGAAGGCATAATGCTTTCAAAGCCAGTCAGGACAAATGGTTGCCACGATTTAGAGTTCTCTTACTTATGGGTGGCTTATCCCTGATTTGTCTGGCATGGATTGTTTTTTCCTTCATTGGCTGGGAGTATTTCGAAGTAATCGAGCTGATTTTGGTTGTACTGATTTTTGCTTTAGCCTTTTTGAATTTCTTGGGAACCCCTCAATTTCCTACCGTAATTAAATCTACTGCCAAGGAGGAATTTCCTGGGTACACGAGGATGAGGAGCAATTGGAGCGTTTAGATCACGTACTAAGGGAAGAAGAGCAGTTTTTAGATCCAGACCTTTCTTTGAAGTCATTGGCAACCACCCTAGGTGTACCATCCCGTTATGTGTCTTATCTAATCAATCGCTATCATCACAAAAACTTCAAAGAGTATATCAACAACTTTCATTTGGATGCCTTTTTGAAGAAAGCTCAATCCGAAGAGGCCCAACAAAAGACCTTACTCGCACTGGCATTGGAGTCGGGTTTTAGTTCAAAGTCTACCTTCAATCAGGTTTTCAAAAATCGTTTTGGCAAATCTCCATCCCAGTATTTGAATCAGAATTGAGCCGAAATTCGGCTGGAAATGCGTTTTCATACGTCCGGAAACGTGTTTTCAAGCGCTTTGGACCCCAAGCATGGCTTCCTTTGAAAGAAAAAAGTCATGCAAGCGATTTCCTTTCTCCGTTCTTTCATTCTTCTTCTGAGTACTTCTCTGCTCCTAACTGCGCAGACAGATACATCTACGATATCAAGTGCAGTGGTATCCGCCAGGTTTAGTAAGAATGTGGAGTTAATCGGTTATGTCATCCATCTTGGAGATCCTGCAGATAATGATCCTGAGCATCCAATTAGTAAAATAATGAACAGCGCCCCGGAAGACCGCGAGATACCAGCACTCTACAAGATTTTCGAACTGGGTGCCGATGTTCCCTATGATATTATGATTGGCATATTGCATAGTATGCCTGAGTTTCCACTTCCTACGGACTACGCCCTGCCAGAAACATTATTAGTGTCGTTTGGACTTGAAACGGAGGCGGAGCAAACTAAAATTCGAACGCTAGTAGACTATGCCGTTGAATTCCATGAAGCATCTCATTTTGAGCAGCTGTGGAATGATCTAGCACCTTATCGAAAAGAGACCTTGGCGGGCCTTCAGCAGAACTTACCTTCTACTGCTCTAATGGTAGGACTAGAAGCCTTCTATCAGCAAGGATATGAGCGCTATGAGGTCATTCCTAGCCTGATGATATGGTCAGGGCCAGGCTGGGGCCTAAAGACTATGAATGGCGAAACCGAGGTCGCTACTTTCGTTCTTGGTCCTCTGGAAAAGAACTACGACTTTTCCGATAAGGCTCGTTTCTTGAACCTTGCGATTCACGAGTTTGGGCATTCCTTTGTCAATCATGTTGTACTGGAGATCGCAGGTACGCAGATTCAGGAAACAGAGCACCTTTTCGCACCCTTGCAAGAGGCGATGGTTAAACAGGGATACCTCAACTGGGAGACTTGTGTAATTGAGCATTTCGTTCGTGCTGGTGAGGTATTAGTACCAGAATCAATGGGAGACCACTCAGCCAGTGAATCTCTACTGACGAACTACTCAGCGGAAAGACAGTTTGTCTATCTATCCTACATCGTGGATAAGCTACGTAGTTACCGTTACGAGCAAGGATTAGCCTATCCTGAAGCCGTACGACGAACTATGGTAGACTTGAGTCAGACTTACAAAGAATAAATCACCAGGCAATTATAGTTAGAGGCCATTCGGAAATTGCTTTCCGAGTGGCTCCCATATCCTGGGTAAGGCCCAGGCAAAAACCTCCTCCTCCTGCTCCGCATATTTTAAGCAGGTAGGAGCCTCCATCAAGGCCTGCTTGCCAGGTGGTGTGTAGCTCAGGAAGAACCATCGGTGGTAGATCTTTCAATTGGAATTGACTAATAGCTCGGAAAGCCTCAGACAGCTCCTCCATTTCCCCTTTCTGTAAGGCATCGATAGCCTTATCGACGGCTGGCGTCCAAATGCTATCTGTGGCTTGACGGAAGTCAGAATCTGTGTCGTAGCGATTGGTGAAGTAGTTGACTAGCGGGGCCGTTTCTCGTGCCTTACCGGTATCTAGTAAGAATAGCTGCCAGCCACCTGGCATTTGGGGTATAGAAACGTACTCCAAGTGTCCCTTGGGGCCTAGCTCTACAACCTTCCTCTCAGAAATGATCAGCGGATCGGTGCCCGAGCTTGTACCGTGGAAATGGTTCTCTAGCTGGGCAAAGTATACTTTGGCGCCTTGTTGTTGCAAAGCCGCTTTCCCTTCCTCCGTAGCATAACGCTCGAAAACCGCCACGCATAAAGCTGCCGAACTGCCCAAACCATAGCCTACCGGAATATCCGAAGCCAGGTACCAGCCTGCAGCCAAGTCTGCACGAAGTTGTTGCAGGTTGTAATGTGTGGGTAACTGTTTATCTAAATACTCAACAAGCCCGGGTAAGCCACCTTGTTGCTCAATAGATCCGCCCTGTTGCCATTCGCATCCTTTCTCCCAAAGTGGCATAGCCAAGGCTTTAGAGCCACGGAGGATAGAGTGCTCTCCGAAGAGCAGAACTTTGGCGGGAATGCGTTGATTTTGGGAAGGATTCAAAACCGAGAATTCAGTGGTTAATGCAGTTCCAACAGCATATCGCTGTAAGAGTTCTGGAGGAGGTCTTCTTCTTGAACCTTGAACAACTCCAGGTAATAATCGCACTGCTCTTTAAGCTTGTCGCGGCCAATACTACCATCGCTATCTATGGCCTCAATTTCTACGAAGGTACCCAGCTCTTCTACCTGATCTAGATGGAACTTGACGTTTTCGATGAAGTAAATCTCTCGCTTCTTATCTACGACCACCTTGATGTTCAGTGCTGCTACTAGGGTAGCCTTTAGCGCCTCTCCATCTTGGCAGGCATACAGGTGCACCTCAGAGGCCTTGGGGCCAGCTTGGTCTGGGCGATCGTAGTGAATAAGATTGTTTTCAATGCTACCTTGGCGCAGCTTCAAGCGCCCTTTAGGTACTTGAAAATAGGTGTCAATCTGATGGTCCGTGCCACGGAAGTCAGCTTGACGATCGAGTAGTAAGTTTCGAATGAAATCCTGGTTGCTACACCGAGCCTTGATCTCGATATTAAGGTGCATGCCTAGCGATTTTGCGTTTAATCGCTAAGGTAGCATTTCATCGCAATACCCTACGATGGGATGCCTGAGCTTCCGGCCTTCTCTGGAAATGGAGTAGGGCGATTTTTATTCGGCAATTGAAATCGCTACTCCTTCCGGGATATGATACGTACGCACACCTGCTGTGTCCATGGATGTCTGGTAGAAATATTGATCCATAGTTTCTACAGGTCGGTTAAACGCTCCGCGGTGAAGCTGTTCGTAAGTAGTGTAGTCTACTGCGGTACGTTGTTGTAGCCAGTTCATTAGACCAAACTTACCCACTACACTTTGCCAGTCCTCCTGAAGGTGTGCCTGGAAAACCTTACTCTTCGAGCCACTGCCGTAGGCAAAGAAGCCAAAAGTGGCACCATCAGTAAGGCTCTCATGCTGTACAGCATGTTCTAAGGTGCCCATGAGGGCTAGGAAGATAGAACCCGCATACACATTGCCAACTAAGCCAGAAGCCTCCTCTGCTGGCGCGATGCGATCATTGACAAAACTCCGATAAAGAGGAGTCTTAGTCACAGCCCGCCAAAAACCAGTGAGTGCCTTTTGGTAGGTTTTTTCGTCTTCGAAATCATCTGCTTGCGGTAGCGCCAGGCCGATCTGCTCTGCTAGCTCCTGCTGCTGATTGCTGTGCTGCATTTCTTGCCAGAAAATCTCACCAAACATCCGGCGTGCCTGGAAGGCATACGGCAAATGAAATACCAGGCGATCCCAGTTGGTAGCTATTTGCTCGTCGCCATCCGTTTGGCGGCGATAGTGCGCAAGAGCTTCCTTAATCCGTTCCTGGTAGCATTGGTTGGAATACGGACCATCGAAGATCGGCGTGTCTTTGTGCAGGGTAATCTGCGCTTCGTTGCTGTCAAGTACACCCTTTACTTCAATTCCCTGTTGCAACTGGCGGCTCAGTTGAGCCACATCAACGTGGTTGCGGTTGGCTAAATGCAGCGCTTCTGAGATAAGATCACTTTTCTGTACCGTACGTAGTGGCTTGTAGAAGTCGTAAACCGCGCGGGTGCCTACCCCCCAGTCCGGATCAATAACCAATAATCTTGGGTTAGCCTTAACCAGGGTAGCTATTGCACCAGCCCCCTGCGTGTACTCACCAGTAGATCCTAGTTCGTACTTCGCGTTATCGGAAGCCACGATGATGCCAATACGATTAGCTTTTCCACGAGCCCAATCGAGTGTGTTTTGTAGCGCGTCCACAGCACCGATGCAAGCAAAGGTCATGTCCACTACGTCGCAATTTAAAAAACAGTCTGAGCCATAACGTGGCTCAAAATAAGCCTGCAGCATTTGCAGGGCGTAGGTAGCCGTTGGTTTGGCTCCGTCTATTGCACTTTCTGTCCCTAAATAGAGGCGACCAATTTGTCGCGGGTCGAGGTCATTCTTTTCAATCAATTCCCGTACAGCGTTTGCCATCATGGTAGCGGCATCTTCGCCAGCATCAGGTATAGCCATAGCAGTAAGGCCAAGGCCTTTGTTAAGCTTGGCGTATTCGATATTCCTTTCCTCCGCAAGCGTCTCAATAGGTAAGTACAGCTTAGGGAAATAAGCTGCCATGTCATCGATGCCTACGCTAGTTGGGGTGAACTTTTCCATGTTAGGGCTCCTTGAATTTAAACCGCAAAATTAACAGCATTCCAACAGCAAGTTAGGATTTGGGTTCATTTGGCCAATCCTGATCCGGTATGTTTTTACGATTCCTAATTTTGGAAAGCTAAGTTTATTTTGTTGTAAATCAGTTGGTTGAGTTCGAAAACTGTTCCGGGGGCGTAACTGAAATTACATACTGGCTTACGCTTTGCCAACTTTACGGATAGCTGATTTGCTAAGCGATAAGCTCCAGGGGGAAACCTAAAATGAAAAACCCGAACGCTGAATGAACAGCGCCCGGGCTTTCGGTTTAATACATGTCTGAAGCCAAAATTATGGCTTGATCAGACCTGTGTTATTGCTTTACAAATCGTTGTGGCTTCACTTCGCCATCTACCTCAATTAGTAGGTAGTATAGGCCAGGAGTAAGGTCACTAATATCGATTTGCTGTTGGTCGTTATCCAACTTGATCTGGCGTAGTTGCTGACCAGTTGCCGTCATGATACGGATTGACTGCATTTCAGCACCCGCACGTACATTCAACAATCCTTGTGCTGGATTCGGGAATACGCGAATGTCATTAGCAGTTAGGTTGTCAAAGTCTGCGTCAAGATCTGTTTCGTTGATGTTGATTTCACTGTCGTTGATATCAACTCCACCGTCAGTTTCGCTTGTTGTTACGATAGGCTCGCTGCTTTCGATGAATGAACCGGCATTTGCGGTCACAGTTACAGCGTCAATATAAACGCGGTCAGCGTTTGCACTAGCGTCACACTGGAAGCGGATTTGAGAGTTGCTAGCAAAGTTGTAATTAGCAGCGCTAATAGTTACAGTAGAAGTGTAGAAGGTATTGTTGTTGAAACTAGTACCACTAGTCCATACACCAACTGTACTCCAACTAGAGCCATCGTAGAAGCGTAGCCAGAAGTCTTCGCCAGTCTCCATGCTGTTAGGGTAGAAGAAGAAGGTTACGTCGATAGAGCTGTAGCCAGTCAAATCCAACGTTGGAGATGTCATTGCTGAAGCAGTACCAGAGTTATCGCGGATACGAATAGAGTAGCTTCCTTCGTAAGATCTTCCACCTGAGTAACGGAAACAGTCAGATCCTCCATCTTGCCAGCCGTCCCAGCCAGTCTCGAAGTAAGAACCTAGAATTTCACCGCCAGTAGGACAAGCAGGGCAGCTAGAACCACCACAGTCTACGCCAGTCTCATCACCGTTCTGGATGCCGTCATTACAAGTTGGGCCACTACCTCCGCCAAGGCAGAAGTTAGTAGTCTCGCTTGAACCAAATGCACCACCAGAAGCAAGAACTGTTCCGCCAGAGGTTACTTCGTAATCACCAATGCCATAGCCACAGCAGATACCGTCGCCATAAGAATCGAAGATGGTAAAGTCATAGCAACCGTCTACTAAACAAGCGTCTTCTACAACCTGAGATCCAGCACCGCTATATGGGCCACCAGATGCAACTACAGAACCACCAGAGTTAGTGATCTGCCAAGTTGTTTCACCAGGATAGTTGTCAAGGTTGATGGTAACGAATACTTCATTGTCAGTACATGGTACTGGACAAGCAGGGCAACTAGAACCACCGCAGTCTACACCAGTCTCGTCACCGTTCTGAATACCGTCGAAACAAGTTGGGCCACCGCCACTACAGTTAGCAGGTAGACAGCTAGCGTTGGTTACTGTATTACGGATTACGTTACCTGGCTGAGGTCCGAAACCTTGAGTAAAGTCAATACCAGTAGTCAAGTGACAGTAACTCATGATGGTACCACCACCGGAAGGGCTACCAGGAACAGAACAACTACCTTCTGTACCTCCAGCACAACCGTCAATGGCTGTACCGTTGCCATTCCACACACATGCGTGGGTGTGACGAGAACCGATCAAGTGACCCATCTCGTGCGTAACTACCATTACAGAGTAAGAGTAAACAGGTACGTTGCTGTAAGATGCATCAATACTACTGAAGCACTTAGAGTTGTCAACATTTGAGTTACAAATACCAGAAAAACCAGCTGCGATACCACCACTTGCTTGGTAAGATACAAGGTGGCTTAGGTTGCCGTTAAAAGCACCTGTATTCGCCTGGTAAGAGTTTAGCATTGCGCTGGAGCTACTACCAGAGTAAGGAGCAGGTGTGTCCCATACCTTCATCTCAGAGATACCCATTTCCAGGTTCTCATTCGTGTAAAGTGTGATCGACTCATTGAATAGACCGGTAATGTAGTTAGCTGCATTAACAGCACCACCTTTCTGCGTTACGATATCGTCGTCAACTTCAACGTAAACTTCGATACAGTCACCAGTAGCTTTGGTAACGTCGTATTCCAGGTCACTTGGCTTGTAAACCTCGCCATCATCAGGTGTTTCACAACCTAAGTCTTGTGGATTGAGGTGGTAGCGATCATTGTAGATCAAGTGTGCATTCTCTTCATTGCCATCAATCTTACCAATTACGTAGTTACCGAGTTCGGTGCTGATTAGGCCGTGAATTTCTTTGTCAAATACACTAATGGCTACTATTGAGTTGTAGTCACCGTTTAGTGTACCGTGGTAGTACAGGCCAGGTTCGTAGTTGATTGCACGGCCACTACTTGTAGTCAGTACAAAAGTTTCTCTAAGAACCTTGCTTGGAATCAGTGTAACGGTCTGCATACCTAGCTCAGGAAGAGGAAAGCGCAGTTCCAATACTTGTGGGCGTCTTTGCTGTAGATTCCGAATCGCGTCTTCGCGTAAGTTCACGATCAGGCCTTCTGTCAGCTCTTGTTCGGAAATACCGGCGTCCTTAAGGCTTGTGTTTGACTCCTGAACCAAAGTGTAGGAGTGCATGACTTCTTTGTCGATAGCCTTTTGGACTCTTTGGGAAATGATGCCTTGCCCAAATGCTAGGGCGGGGAGTAGCATTAAAACTAGTAAATAGTTAGCGATCTTCATACCAGATTGTTTAGATAGAAATAGATGATGAATAGTTTAAGAATAGATAGTTTTTTAGTGTCGTTCTAGGTAATTTTCTCTCAATGTTGACCCAATATAACATAATTATTTATTTGTTGCGACAATAAATACACAGTATAACAATTGGGGTTGTCAAGCACTTTGGATTTAAATTTCAAGCAATTGGGTATTTGTAAAATTTACAATAAGTAGTGTTTTGCTTGTTGTGGGAATTAGAAAACCCCTTCGGCAGCTTGTTGCCGAAGGGGTTTTCTAAAATCCTGTTTTATAGCTACTAGAGATTGACTCGTCCGTAGCGTACGCCATCATCATAACGGACGATGTAGGCATTGGAGAATAACGATCTGAGTTCGTCCAGTGCGAAGGAGGCTTCGCTTTCGCTGAAGTAGTCTCCAACCATTACCCGAGTTAGTTTGCGAGCGTCGATATATTCGGTGGAAAGAATACCATAATCTGGTAGTCCACTAAACTTTGAGTTATTAGGGTCGTAGCTCCGTAGTGCAGCAACCTGTACCCGGAAGTAAGTACCCTCATAACGCGGAGCAGAAGAGCTGTACTCCAACTTATCCTTGTTAGAGGATCCACGGGCCGTGTATTCTACGCCATTGTCTGGAAACGGAGTGGCTGCATTGGTACCTACCCGGTCAGGTTGTACTACTTCGGTGTTGTTTCCGCCAGTAGTGCCTGATTCCGTCATGAAGCCACCATCGGTTGCTGGGGGCTCCTCCGTCTGGTCAACTACTGCTCCAGCTTCTGCCTGCAGGAATAATGGTTGGCCATAAGCGTAAGTAGAAGGATCATCGGTTGCGAATACATAACCACCTGCCTGATAACCTTCACGTGCAATTTCTACGCGGAAACGGCGATTCGGCAGGAGCTCGAATAGATAGCTGCCCGAGCTGAAATCCTTAGTGATGAGTAGGTTCTCTTTACCATCATCAAAGATCTGATAAAGCGATACGGCTATATTGTCGAGTAAGCTCCCTGTCGCTTGATCGTATACGTTTGCCTTCAGGGTAATCTGGCGACCACCAACACTGAACTCGAAGATATCATCGTGGCGAGTGTTGGTCTTTTCTCCACCAAAGACACGGTTACTGGCGAAGAATCCGCCCAGGCCATTAGCATTCCGTACGTAACCGTAGTCATTTGCAGCGGAGTTGATCGGCATGCCCAGGTTTTCTGGTGTAGACCAGCTTACCTCACCACCGGTAGCTTTGAAGATATCCATACCTCCAATAGAAGGATGTCCATTAGAAGAGAAATAGATAATGCCTTCTTCTGAGTTGTAATAAGGGCTTATCTCATCTCCCAAGCTATTGATCACTGGACCCAAGTTGACCGGGAAGGTGTAGTCAAGGTTGTCGATGCCCAGATCACGTGTCACATACCAAAGGTCAAGGCCGCCACGACCACCTTCACGATTGGAAGAGAAGTAGAGGTACTCCTGTCCATTGCTGTGCGCTACGAAGGGCTGAGTGGTATTTACACCCTGTACATTGATATAGTCTGGTAGACGTTCTGGAGCGGTCCAGCCATTGGCGGAGCGCTTAGTAACGTAGATTTCGCAGCGCGTATTCGTTCCATTCCAGCCGCTGTCATTGTTGCAGATGGTGAAGTAGAAGCGCTGGTTGTCTGGAGACATTCCGCCGTTGGCGTATTGACCACCGTCCACAACCGGGAAGCCGGAAGGGTTGGCTGCCTTTGTCCAGTTTCGACCCTGGCGCTGGCTTTCGTAGATGCGAGCTTGATCGCCAGTAGTAGAGGTGAACCAGATTTGATCTTCTCCAACGGGAGTTGGTCCGAACTCGTCACTCTCAGAGTTGACCATTACTCCAGGGTGGAGGATTTCCATACGGCGATCGAGATTGGCTGCAATATCGCGGGTCAGATCGATCCCTCGAAGTTCTACCCGCACGATATCCTGTAGGATAGCCTTGTCCGGGCCCGTATAGGTATCGGCTACTTCTTCAAAGACGCCTCTGGCCTTATCGTACTGTCCATCTTGCTTTAATGCTCTCGCGTACTTGAGTTTAATCAGCGGATCATTATTGAAGTTGGCAGGCACGTGCTGGTAAGCTTCAGCTGCATTGCGGTAATCGCTTAAGCGGAAGTAGTTTTCAGCGGCCTTATAAATCAATTCTTCTTTGCTCTGCTTTTTTTCCCAGGCCATGCGGAAATTTTCAGCTGCAGCAAAATAGTCACCTTCCTTTTCAAGCTGTAGCGCTAGTTTGCGGTGCTTTCTCCACGACATTTCCTGGGCTTGCACGCTAGACAGCGAAATCCCAAGGGCTACTAACAACAGGCATAGATTGCGAATCTTCATAATTCCAGTGGGTTGTCGGTTCTCAGTTTATTTTTTGAATCACGTTCAATAACGTGTTAAGAACGATCAGTTTTTAACAAAAGTTGTTCGATGACTGGCGCAAAGTGCTCGTGCTCTAATGCCAAGACTTTTTTGGCAATTTGCTCTGGTGCTTCACCAGGTATAATTGGGCAACGGGCCTGAAAGATAATCTGGCCTTCATCGTAATGTTCATTCACGTAGTGGATCGTCATTCCACTCTCTGTTTCTTCTGCTTTCGATACGGCACGGTGGACATTCATTCCGTACATTCCTTTGCCTCCATATTGGGGTAACAAAGCTGGATGGATATTCACGATTCCCTGCGGATAAGCTTGTACCAGATACCCTGGTATCAACCACAAGAAACCAGCAAGGACCAGCAAGTCGATGCCTTTTAATGAATCCAATAGTTGCTCTGTTTGATAAAACTCCTCCCGTTTAATCACCAGTGTTTCGACGCCAAAACCAGCAGCCATGTCCAACACGGGAGCTGTGGAGCGATTAGAGATTACCAAACTAACTTTAATCGAGGGATGATCGGTAAAATGCGAAATAATCTTGCGGGCATTCGAACCCGTTCCGGAGGCAAAAATGGCAATCTGCTTCAACTGATAGGAGGACTGATGTTTTATCCTGGCAAGTTAACGAATTTTGGGCGTACGCTGCTGGAAGATGACCTGTAACTCCTGAGAGGGGGGGTGTAAGGATAGTTTTGGTGCATATTAGCACCCCAAATAAGTTGCTGACGATTACTATATTTGAACTTCATCCCGACCTGATTTTATCCCTCTTAAATTTACTTTTATCAGGCCATGGAATGGATATGTAAGGAATATGGTAAGGCAGACAGCCTTTACTATCAAGCGCTCGAAGACGTCGCTCCCAAAGCTCACGAACTCAAGATCAAGGTCCATTGTGTGGGCTTGAATTTTCCAGATTTATTGGTGATTCAAGGCAAAGATCAGTATCGCCCTGTCTTGCCCTTTTCGCCCTGTGGTGAGATGAGTGGAGAGGTTGTTGCGATGGGGGAAGAGGTGGCAGGCTTCAATATCGGTGATCGGGTGTTTGCTGGAGGTATGGTCTGGGGCTGTAGTAAAAGTGAGGTCTGCGTGGCGCAGCAAAATGTATACAAGGTGCCGGGAGGTATGCCGATGCGAGAAGCTGCTGTGCTGCCCTGTGTTTTCGGTACCGCTATCCACTGCTTAAAGGATCGGGCACAGCTCAAGGCAGGTGAAACGGTTGCTATTCTTGGCGCAGCCGGCGGAGTAGGAGCGGCCACCATACAAGTGGCAAAAATGATGGGCGCCAAAGTTATCGCTTGCGCCTCCACGCAACAAAAGCGGGACTTCTGCTTGCAAAATGGTGCCGACATTGTATTGGACTACACCAATTGTGATCTTAAGCAAGAGCTGAAGCGACTCACCGATGGTAAGGGGGTGGATGTGATCTGTGATCCGGTAGGTTCCCAATATTCAGAACCGGCTTTGCGGGCTATTGCCTATGATGGGCGGTATATGGTCTTGGGATTCACAGCCGGGCAAATTGCTCGTATTCCGCTCAATCTCCCTTTGCTGAAGAACTGTCAAATTATTGGCGTGTTTTGGTCCACCTTTGGCCGGAAGTTTCCAGCGAAGAACCGTAGGAATATTCAACAGATCCTTGACTGGTACGAGGAAGGAAACATCAAAATTCACGTTGATGCCGCCTTTGAGTTTAGCGACTTGCCACAGGCCTTTGCCGCGCTGGAAGCAAGGATCATAAAAGGAAAAATCATACTTGAGGTAAGGAAGGGATCAAATTAAACTATAGTTTTTTGAAAGCCCTTTTTGCGCAAAGATGCCATCTCAAAATCTACCAATAATTTTGATCACTTCCTTAGTTGCTCAATAATCAATGCACACACAACCTACTACCCTCTCTCTCGATCAGCTCTCGAAAATATTGCAGGACGACGGTGTTCTGCTCGTGCCCGCTGTTACTGGTTATCTCTTAATGGGAGCTACCCCAACAGCGGTAGAGCGGATTTTCGAGATCAAGCAACGCCCAGCGGTGAAGACTATTGGCTTAGCTGCTACGCCAACGATCTACAAAGCGCTGTGTACTTCTCGCTTTCGTACCGCCATGGAAATGATTAAATACCCTTTGGGGGTAATCGACTATGCTCAAACTGAGCATCCGTTGGTGCAGGCTTTGCCTAGTTTAGCCATCAAAGAAGGAAAACTTGGATTCTTCTTCCGTGCAGGTACGCAGATAGTGGCCTTGGCGGAACACTGCTACCCACAGGGTATGCTGTTGATGATTACTAGTGCCAATCCATCGGGGGAGCCGATTATCCAAAAGTTGGCGCAGGTGCCTTCATCTATGTTGGCTGCTGTTGATCATGTCTTGGAGGATGATGCTTTCATTGCAACAAACCGACGCTCTTACGAGCCGCCACAGTCGACCATCATAGATTTTACGTCTCAGCGGATTCTGCGGGTGGGCATGTACGCTAATCAGGTCAGCCATCGGGCTTTTCAGCTGGGTATGCTCCAGCAAGAAGATAAACCGCTGGAACAATCAGTTGTAGACAAACCGCCACGATCGGTGAAGTTTTTGCTGAGTTATAAGAACAGCTCTTTTGACAAAATCTACCACTACGAGCTGGCAGATTGGTTTGTGCTGGACTTAGAAGACAGTTGCCCATCTGGTGAACGGGAAAACGGCCGTAGAAATATTGAGGCGTTTATGCAAAATGACAGGCCTTTGGATAAGCCTGTCTTTATCCGCATCAATTGCCATCGGGATGAAGATGAATTTGAGCAGGACTTGTCATTGGCCTATTCTTCCAAAGTAAATGGTTTTTTACTGCCAATGCTTCATGGGCCGGAGGATGTCCACTACATAGCTGAACGACTCACCGAGGTAGAGCTCCGCAACGGCCTACCAACAGGGCACTTCAAATTGATCCCGATTATTGAAACGGCACAAGCCCTGGTGCAGGTAAGCGCCATTGCCACGGCATCTGACAGAATCTGTGCCTTGTCCTGGGGGCACGCGGATCTGGCAGCAGATACCCGATCGGTCATAAATGATGCCAACAAAGAACACGTCCGCACTCGGGTGATTTGGGCGGCAAAGGCAGCCGGACTTATTGCTATCGATTCTCCATTTACCACCATCAGTGATTATGAAGGCCTAAGAAGAGAAGCTCAACTTGGGCGGGCGCAAGGTTTTGATGCGAAATATGTTTTGCACGAACGGCATATCGACATTGTCAATGAAGTTTTTGGCATTGGTAGAGAGCAACACCAAAAAGTTAGCGGCATAGTAGAGGAATATTATCGGAACGGAGAGGGGATGTATGTCCATCACAGTGGCACCCTGTTAGCCCCTCCTTTCGTTAAGAGTATGGAGCATGATCTGAATCGTAGATTGGTCAAAAAACTTCCGGAGACCTTCCATGCGATAACCGCTGTTTCATTGCCGAAGCAAGGGAAGGCCAACTTCTATGTGGGGCGAGTACTGGCACCTAACAACCACATGACGATAGATGAAGCCTGGGTAAGCCAGTGGAAGAGTCTCAGCTACAATTGCCAGCGCATAGAGAATGATGATGTATTCTCGCGTCAGTTGGGTTTTCGGCAGCGGCCAATTCCCTACCAGGCGATGATTCACTACGGTATTGCGCAAGTAGTCGACTGCTTTTCCAGCTATAGTAAATATCATCTGGGGATATTGAATGGTCGTCAGATCAGGCCGGCCTATTGTGGGGACACCTTTGCGGTGGAGATGTGCATTACTCTTATGCTGCCTAGCTCTAACGGGAAATATGTGGTGGTAGAGAGTATCATCAATATCAGTAATCAAAAGCAGGAACTGGTGATGCAAATGGGACGCCGATCCCTCTTCGATGCCTTCGAGCTACCGGAAACTTCAGCGCCAATTCCAGCCCGTTTTTTGGAAGTGCCGATCAGCGAAGAACAGCTTGCTATTGAGCAGCAAATTTTAGCAGTTCCTCCATTAGAAAATGTCCTGGCCGGCGATCAGCTACAAGACCCTATGCTAATCAAGCATGACGTTAGTAGCACTTTGGACTTGTCGCAGAGTAGTGCTTATTGCCATTTCTTCCGCAATGTACACCCGCTCCACGTCAACTATATTCGCTTTGATGAAGTGGCGATGAGTGGTGGTGTCGTCTTGCCGGTGGTGTGTGCTATTGTGAAGGCCGAACTAGGCTCTGTTTACTGGGAAGAATTGATACAAACTGCCCATCTGAATCCGGTAAAGAATGGAGATTTGGTAGGAGCTATGACCTACATTGTACAGCAGGAGCAAATAGCCGCGCATACGCTGGAGTTAACCCTCAGCACCTACGGTATTCGGAATTTGGATGTTCAGAACGATTTGGTTGATCTGCCTATACCTAAGGAGCTGTTTTTGCAGCAAAAGCTGAAGCCGAGTGCGATGGAACGTTTACTGGATCTTTCTTGTCCAAAGCTTTCGCGTAAGCTGGTGATCAGGGTGGATTGGAAAGTGCGAGTGGGGGTAAGTTAGGGCTGATAATTAGTCGTTAATACCGACAATGAGCTTACGATTTGCCCGGGTGACTGTCCCTTCAGCTGCCATTTCTGCGAAATAAATCTTATTATTGACATTGCACGCTAGTGTCAGTATTTGCTTGCCGGCGCTTGGGTGTGACTAGTACCAACGCTCGATTGTTATGATTCGGTTTAGCCTCCTTGCCGGCTTTACGCTATTTCTGCTTAGTGGGAGTAGCGTATTCGCCCAGAAATTACTGCGGCAGCCTCTCTCCATGTCCATCGAAAATGCCACTTCCTCGGAGGCATTGGACTACCTGGAAGAGACCTACGCTCTGCAAATCTTCTATAATCTAGATCAACTTCCGAAAACGGCAAGGACCTATGATTTCCAAGAGGCCCCATTGTCGACGGTTCTTGAGGAGGTGCTGCAAGGAACAGATCTATCCTATCTGGTTTATCGCGATCAGGCTATCGCCATCCTTCCTAAAAATCAAGTGACGTCTTTGGATTCCTATCGGGAACAATTCTATGCTGCGTTGGATGGTCGCTTGCAACAAGGCCAGGCCCCAGAAGAAGTCATTACTATTGGTGCCGATGCACCCAGCGCTGAGGGTGCCCAACCCAAAATAGTGGGCCGTTTGGCCGATGCTGCTACTGGCGAACCCATTATTGGAGCTACGGTATTCTGGCCAGATGTAGAGGATGGTACGGTCAGTGATAGTCGAGGGGTTTGGGAAATGAACTTACCTACGGGCCAGCATGATCTGCAGATCCAATATATCGGTTACGGTTCCTTTAGTCGTCGTTTTGATATCGTGGGAGATGGTTTTCTGGATATCAAATTGCGGCAAGAGGCTACGGATTTGGCTACCGTAATTGTCCTAGCGGAAGCCAATGATGATAATGTAAGCAGTACACAGGCTGGCTTGAGTACCTTCTCGGTGCGTCGGATTGAAGAGTTGCCAGCACTACTAGGTGAGGCCGATGTTGTACGTAGTGTATTGACTGCCGCTGGGGTAAGTTCTATTGGTGAAGGCTCGGTCGGATTTAATGTACGGGGTGGCGCCGTGGATCAAAACCTCATTCTGCAAGGTGAGAGTATACTGTTTAATGCGTCCCACGCATTGGGCTTTTTCTCGACCATCAATCCAGAAGTTATTAAAGATGTCTCTCTGTACAAGAGTATCCTGCCTGCGGAGTACGGTGGTCGCCTATCGTCGGTTCTGGCAGTGGATCTTCGAAGAGGAAATGATAAACAACTCCGATTGGCGGGAGGCTTAGGCCCCGTTACCGCAAAACTAAGTGCAGAGGGTCCTTTTGCAGACGGGCAGGGCACAGCTCTGTTGAGCTTGCGCGGTGCCTATTCTGATTGGATTTTGCGCCGAGCGAATGTACTGGAGGTTAGCCGCAGTGAAGCTGGCTTCTTTGACGGCAACTTGCTTTTGCATTATGATGTAACGGACGAGGATCAAATCAGTCTGAGTCTCTATCAGGCCAATGATAACTTTGTGTACAACCAGGAGTTTGGTTTTGACTACAGCACCAGCTCAGTAGAATTTGGTTATGATCGGCAGGTGAGAGATAATGTGAGTTCTGAGTTCAGTCTGGTAGCCAACCGACTGCGGAATACACGCACTAATATTTCAGGCCTGGGTGCCGGTGAAATCGAGAATGGAATCACCTACTACAAACTCAAGGAAGTAGTACGCCGCCAAGATGAAGACTGGGGGTGGAATGCGGGTGTGGAGGCTGTGTTGTACCGCGTGCCGGGGCAGACACAGGCACCAGTTGGTGCCATATCCACTTTGACTCCTCTAGAATTGGAAGATGAACGCGCTTGGGAAGCCGGCCTGTTCGGAGAAGTGAACTGGAACCTGACGGATGAGCTATCCCTTAATGCCGGCCTACGCCTGAATAGCTATCAATATATGGGCGCGCGAACGCTCCTGGACTATGAAGAGGAAGGTGTGTACGACTTATCGACCGTGGTGGATACCTTGCGTTTTGACCAAGGTAAAGTCATAGAAACGTATCGGACGCTGGAGCCACGATTGTCCGCTCGCTACCAGCTCGGCCCAGAACAATCGCTAAGAGCCGGTTACAGTCGCACCTCGCAGTTTGTAAATCAGGTGTTCAATACGGATACGCCTACGCCACAGAGTCAGTTTCAGCTCAGTACGCCTTATATCAAGCCGTTTTTGGCGCATAATTTCTCCTTGGGCTATTTCCGCAATTTCAATAAGAACCGTTGGGAAACATCGATTGAAGGTTTCTACCGGGCCATTGATCAATTGTGGGACTATCGCGATTTTGCGGTGCTCAATCTCAACCCTCATCTGGAGACAGAATTGCTCGAAGGTCAGGGCCGAGCTTACGGTGCAGAGTTCAGTGTTAAAGGCCGGAGTTTGCGCTTTGATGGACAACTCAGCTATACTTACTCTCGGACCGAGCGACAGGTGGCAGGTGTTAATCGAGGCGACTGGTACCCAAGTAACTTTGATCAGCCACATAACATCAATTTCGTCTTCAAATATCGGATTGATAAGCGCCAGTCGCTGACCGCCAATTTCATCTACGCAAGTGGCCGGCCGACTACTGCGCCTATCGTCAGCTACAATGCCAATGGAGTTATTGCTGTGCCGATTTATACGGAACGCAATCAGCTCCGTATTCCAAACTACCATCGCCTGGATGTTTCCTATAACATTGGTATGAACCGGAATAAGGAGAGAGGTTTCAAGACCAGTTGGGACTTTACGCTTTACAATGTGTATGCTCGTGAAAACCCTTTCTCCGTGTTCTATACGCAGCGCTTCAATCAACGGCGCGATTTTGTTGCCAACCGCCTGGCGGTCTTGGGTACTATCTTTCCTTCTGTTAGCTTCAACTTTGAGTGGTTATGAAAAAAATCTGCTTATACCTACTGCTAATCGGCGCCGTTCTCCATTGGACTGCCTGTTTGGATGAGATTGAAATTGACCCTGCACAACGCCCGGAAACAGGCTATGTGATTCAGGGAAAATTAATACCTGGGGAGCCCGCCTACGCGGAAGTTAAGGTGGAACGCATGTTTGTGTACACCAGTAATATTAATCAGGCAGTGCCAGATGCTGTGGTGACCCTGCAGAGTGAGGATGGTGATAGCTATACCTTTCAGCAGACACCATTAAATGGTATTTATCAGACGACCCTCAATCCTGCCGAGTTCGCAGTGGAGGTGGGTAAGGGCTATCGAGTAGAGGTGAGTTTGCCGGAGGGCGTCGAGATTATTTCCGATTGGGATCAAATCGTTGCGGCGCCGCCAACAGGGACTTTAGGGTGGCAGTTTGATGAAATCGAAACACAGAGTATTGATGGTGTAGTGTCGCGAATACCGGCTATCAGCTTCTTCATAGATACTCCATTGCGTAACGCTTTGGGGGAAAAGGCACAGTTGCGCTGGGACTTTATCGATGCTTACCGAATTACGGATGATTTATCGTTTATCTGCTACGTAGAAAACCCCTATCAGGCGGGTCGTGCGCTAATTCTAGATGGAACGACCGTTAGTGGTGATGCCGTGCAAAACTTCCCCCTGTTTAAGGATGTGATCGGTAAAAAACTAATAGAAGGCTACTATTTGACAGCCTACCAGCAAGCTCTAAGTCCGGAGTCTTTTCGCTATTGGAAGGAGATTGCTAGTCTACTAGAGCGGGAGGGTACTGTGTTTGATAATCCTGCCGGGCGTATTAGTACCAATTTGCGCAATACACAGGATTCCACAGCACTTGTGTTTGGTTACTTTTCGGCCTTTCAGCAAGATACAATCCGACTTTATATTTCGCCTGAAGACATGGGTAATCCAGCTTCCTACTGCCCGCGACCTTTCACCGGAGCACCGATGCCTCCCGTGACGATTTGTAACAACTGCATTGATGGACTTGGTGCATCCTACGACAAGCCATTTTACTGGGAGGAATAGCATCTAGATTGCTCATGATTTTATCAAAATCGCTTAGCGCTTAATTCAATCGATATGATTTCCCTTGATCGCAAATACATCTTGCTTGGCATCTTCCTGGGGGTGCTTATTAGTGCCCAAGCTCAATTGGGGCGGAGCCTGCAGCCGTCGTGGATACATCTGGATAAAGCTTTTTATGTAGCCGGTGATCAGTTGGGTTTTCAGTTGTATTTAGCCCCGGAATTTGCTGGGGAGGATATCCTCGTACAGTCTATCCTCTTTGGAGCGAATGGCGAACCAGTGCTCTATAACTACTGGCGACAAGGGGAGGATCATGTACAAGGGCAGTTTGTCCTTCCGGAGCGTTTGCCGACAGGCTGGTATTATTTATCCCTCCGGGCATGGGATGAGTCGCGGTCAACAGAAAGGGTTTTACAACAAGCACCGTTAGCAATCTATAATGACCAAAGCCCGATAGGACCAGAGGCGGTGAGCCAAAGGGAGCCAGCGCGTGAAACAGCGGAAGTACAGATACCTGAGAAAGAATTGCGTATTGAAATAGCATCGCTGCCAGCGGGGTTGGCCCCGAATCAAGGTGTTGACTTGGATATAACCGTCACCGATAGGAGGGGGCGTCCGGTAAAAGCAAAATGTTCGGTGAGTATAAACGATTGGGGCCTACTAAGTACCTCACTGGCTATGGGTATGGATAATCTGCAGACGAGTGATTCTCTTCGAGTGGTCACACCTGACCGACTTAGTGGTCGATTTTATTGGCAGGGGGAAATATTAGGTGGTGACGGGCAACCCGCTAAGAATCAGACTTTCACACTGCAAGCAGGTCAGGAGCAACAGCAAATGGGGAGTGATGAGCGCGGTCGCTTCGTTTTTCAGTCCAACCAACGAATGGTTAATAGGCTCCAATTAGAAGGTGAAGGGCAGCAACAATTCCAGTTTCAACCTGCTAACGGCCGATTGGCTTTCGGTCGACTCTTCTATTCACCGGCGGCTTTTCGTTATTTGGAACTGAATCGCCAGCGCAAAGCCATTCGTGAGACAATGGGTAGTCGTAACACTTCGGCCACTAATGTGAATCTTGTGCTACCGTTCGGAGCCGAGCTGAGTTTGATGAATAATACGAGTGTGCAAGACCAGGGATGGCGTCTGGAAGAAAATGTGGACCTACCTGCGGCTAATGTGAGTGGATGGTTTCCTGCTTTAGAAACGACTGATGAGGGGCGCCTGCGCTTAAACTATAGTCATGGCTGGGAAAGAACGGCTTATCGGGTAGATATTGTAGCTCAGGATGAGCAAGGCCGGCGTGGTCGTCAGACATTGGTCTACCGAGTGCCTGCTAATTAATCAGACAGTACTTAATCAACTTCTTCGTAGTCGATGTACTCATCGTCATGAGAAGGCGTTTGTTGCTGGTTGTGGTTGTCGTGATGACTGTGACTAGCGGTGTCATCTCCAAGTGCAGGTTGTGCTATGAAGAAGCGATAGACGAAGTAGATTAGGGCGCCGGTAATTAGAAACTTTATCATAACAATACAACATTAATTGGTTTCGTGAGGTTGAGCTCTATCCCTTTGGGCTACGGTCAAAGATACCGTAAGATTATTTCCAAAACAAAGTCAGATGAAATTCGTGGATAAGCCTTGATTGTTAAGGGTTTAGGCTCAATAATGGTCTATGGATCGCCCTAATGCTGGCTTCTTTACTTAAGCTACCTATTAAGATGGCCAGCGACGGTAATATTTTCTTAGATTTGTGGTTTGTTTTAGAAACGATACCATATAACATATATGAAACGATTGTGAATTTATTTGATCCGCTGTTTTTGCAGGAATCAGATCAAGTAAATTCATGAGAGAGCATTGCGGTTACCTATATGCAGAAAATCATCTGCAACCTGCGTAACTGCTGATAATTTTTAAATACATGAAAGGTCTTCATCGCCTGACAGGTTGGATAGTTTTTGCCATTGCAGCCTTTGTCTATTTCCTCTCTGTTGAAAGAACCGGTAGTCTGTGGGATTGCGGAGAATTCATTCTAGGAGCGTATAAGCTTCAAGTTGTTCACCCTCCTGGTGCACCCCTGTTCTTATTGGTTGGTCGCCTGTTTACCTGGGTGGCAGAATTGGTCAGTGATAACCCTGAGGATATTGCGTTTTCCGTAAATATGATGTCTGGCCTATGTACTGCTTTTGCAGCGGCCTTCATTGCATGGGTGACTATCCATTTGGGTAAATTTTCCTTGGTTGGACGCGATGGTGAAACCGACTCTGCTCAAGACCTTGCCCTTGCGGGAGGTGGATTAGTCGCTGGCTTGGCGACTGCCTTCGCTACTTCTATTTGGTTCTCAGCGGTAGAAGGCGAGGTATACGCGATGTCCACTATGTTTACTGCCCTAACTCTCTGGGCAACGATCAAGTGGTACGTTTTGCCAGATGAACCAGATAGCGATCGTTGGTTGATCTTTGCGGTGTACGCTGCGGGACTTTCCATTGGAGTGCACTTGCTGAGTATGCTGACATTCCCTGCGCTAGCATTGTTCTACTACTTCAAGAAATACAAAGAGACTAACTTCCGTGGAATGGTGATTGCTGCCGGTATCGGTGTGGCTGCCATTGTACTTATCCAGAAGTTTATCATTGTTGGTATTCCTACCCTTTGGACTTGGATGGAATTATTGATGGTGAATGATTTTGGTTTGCCACCACATTCTGGCATCATTCCTACTTTGTTGATTGTTGGGGCGGTCTTGGTCTTTGGTATCCGCTTTGCCCATCAGCGCAAGCATGCCATGCTGCAGCAAATCATTGTAGCGATGACATTGGTGGTCATTGGCTTTAGCACTATTGGTGTTGTTGTACTACGTGCTAATGCGGCTACTCCGGTCAATATGAATAACCCTAGCGATGCTATGCGCTTATTGCCTTACCTCAACCGTGAGCAATATGGTGAGCGTCCACTTCTACGTGGTCCTGACTTTGATGTAGATCCTAACTCTCGTACTACTGATGTTACGGATCGTTACGGTTTGGTGGGAGATCGCTACGAAAAGACCGACTACAAAATTTCAGTTGATTATCCTACGCGCTCTAAGCGCTTCTTCCCTCGTATGGGAGATAATACCCTAGGACGTCCACGCTTGTATAAGCAGTGGATGGGACTCAACCCTGATCAGGGAACGCCTGGAGGTAGGCCAAGTGTTGGAGATAACTTCTCCTTCTTCGTCCGCTATCAAATTGGATGGATGTACTGGCGTTACTTTATGTGGAACTTCTCCGGCCGACAAAATGGCCAGCAAGGTTTCTACGATTGGGATGAGAGCGCTGGTAATTGGATAACGGGTATCAGCTTCTTAGATGAAATGCGTTTGGGTGACCAAAGCGCCTTGCCGGAGAAAATGAAGAATGATCCTTCCCGCAATGTTTACTACATGCTGCCATTCCTGTTTGGATTGTTAGGCTTGTTCTGGCATTCGCAACAGCGACCCAATGACTTCATGGGGCTCCTGGCGCTATTTATCATTACGGGATTAGGAATTATAGTCTACTCGAACCAGCCTCCCAATGAACCCCGGGAGCGAGATTATGTACTGGCGGGCTCGATATTTACCTACTGTATATGGATAGGGATGGCGGTGCCGGCCTTGTTCCAGATGCTGGTGAGTCGAGTCGGTACGAGTAGGTCTGTGAGTGCTATTGGTGCTGGTGTGCTAGTATTGATTGCACCACTACTTATGGGCTTCCAGAACTTTGATGATCACACCCGTGCTGACCATAGCGGAGCTCGTGACTATGCTAACAACTTCCTCAATTCACTGGAGCCAAACTCCATCATATTCACCTACGGTGATAACGATACTTATCCACTTTGGTATGCTCAGGAGGTAGAAGGTATTCGCACAGATGTACGTGTAGTCAACTTGAGTTTGATTGCGGTAGACTGGTACATTGATCTGCTACGCAGGAAGGTGAACGACTCGGCACCGATCAAGATGAGTATTCCTCGGGAAAAACTCCGAGGTAAACTTCGAAATCAAGTATTCTACTTTAACCAAACGGGCCAGGACCGCCCAATGAGCTTGCAGAACTTTGTACGCTTTATTGGTGAGGACAATCCTTTGTCTAGTCAGAGTGGTCGTGTGATCGAAGCCCACTACCCAACTACGCGAGTAGTAATTCCAGTGGATAAGCAGGAGGTGCTTCGTACTGGTACGGTAACGCAAGCAGATACGGCTAACATTGTACCAGGGATTCCGGTACAGGTAAATGGCACACAGTTGTTGAAGGATGAGATTGCCATTTTGGATATCATCGCTTCGAACCTATGGGAGCGTCCAATTTATTTTGCAGTGACGGCTCGTATGGAGAAGCTCTTCGGAATGCAGGATTTCATGCAGCTTGAAGGTTTGGCCTTGCGCTTGGTTCCGGTTAGATCACAAAGTGAAAACAACGTTTACGGTTTGCTAGGTAGTGGCCGAGTAAACACCGATGCGATGTTCGAAAACATCACTACAAAGTGGCGTTGGGGTAACTTCGATAAAGAAGATACTTACGTAGCTCATAGCTATGGTCCAAGTGTGCAAAGTATGCAGTTTGCTATGCAGCGTGCTTCTTTAGCTTTGCTACAAAAAGGAGAGAACCAGCGTGCTGTTGAAATGGTGGATCAATATTTTGAGGCCTTCCCGGATATGAACTTCGAGCACGGAATTCATGCGGCTTACATGCTTGGAGTGTACTCACAAGCTGATGCTTATGATAAAGCTAAGCCTCATATGCAGGTACTAGCTCGTAATATCGAAGACCGCCTGAACTATTACATCACTTTGCCGGATGATATTTTGCAGTTGAGCTACGGTACCGACTTCCAGGCTGCAATCGCAGTGGCGGATCGTTTGGTGGCTTATGCTAACCGAGCAGGTGATACCGCCTATGCTAAGGAGTTGCAGATTGCCTTCGGCGACTTCTTGCAACCGCAGTTGCCTCCACCAGGAGAGTTGCCAGTGCCACTAGATGGACCAAGCACTCCTAGTGCGCCAACTCCTCCACCATCGTCAGGAGATGGGCCTCCGGTTGAGGTTTCTAGTCCAGAGGCTCCAACTGGTAATCAATAATACGCTACAGTTCCCGAATCGATACCGGTTCGGGAACTGTTGTTTTTACCCGTATCCAACTAAAAATCGCGATTCTATTTCTGCGCAATATCAAGAATTATGCCTGCCAAAAACTTGTACGATCATATTCAGGAGGCCGTAGGTTTTCTTCAAACAAAATCCTCACTTAAGCCTCGCTTTGGTTTGATTTTAGGCACCGGCCTAAGTGGCCTAGCGGATGAGATTGAGCAAGCAGTTAGCATCGCTTATGAAGACATTCCGCATTTTCCTGTGTCGACGGTAGAAAGCCATCGCGGTACACTCATCTTCGGATTGTTGGCGGGCATTCCAGTGGTAGCCATGGCTGGGCGCTTTCACTACTATGAAGGGTATAGTATGGAGGAGGTTACTTTCCCGGTGCGTGTGCTGAAGTTCCTTGGTATTGAACGGCTAATTATTTCTAATGCTTCCGGAAGTGTCAACGCTGATATTGAAGCTGGAGATATCGTTTTTGTTCGGGACCATATTAACCATATGGGGGCTAACCCGCTGCGTGGCTATAATGACGAACGCCTAGGGCCACGCTTTCCAGATATGCTGCACACCTATGATCGCAAGCTTAATGCCCAAGCCTTAGCGTTAGCGAAGCAGCACCAGATACCAGCACACGAAGGTGTTTACCTGGGCCTGCAGGGGCCAAACCTGGAAACGCCAGCAGAGTATGAAGCATTTCATCACCTGGGAGCAGACCTAATTGGGATGTCTACCGTGCCCGAAGTACTAGTGGCCAAGCATATGTCCTTGCCCATATTCGTAGTGTCGGTCGTTTCCAATAAATGCTATCCCATTGAGGAAATACAGGAAACTACGGTAGAGGCGGTAATAGAAATGGTTGGCCGAGTTACGCCGAAGGTGCAGGCCTTGGTCAAGGAACTGCTGAAAAGCTGGTAAAAAAATAATGGGTAGAAGGACATTTACCCTTCTACCCGCTACCGTACAGCTTGATCTCAATATTTCGCTAAAACCGAAATCCTACAGAAGCTTGGATCGAGATGTTCTGATCAATATCATCACGTGTTTCATATCGGTTGCCAGGAGCTAGCGATACCTGGCTAACATCTTGCGACTCATTAGTGATGTCCGTCAAGCCATAGTTAGCACGTACGCCGACGTAAAGCCCCTGATTCATGAAGAACAGGAGGCCTGCATTTAGTCCCAAGTCTAAGGTCTTATATTTCTTGTCCGTGTTATCAGCTGCCTCATAATAGGCGTTGATGTTGCTTGGTTGGATAACATCAGGGATGGTATTCAAAGTCACAGCGCTACCCTGGATTACAGCATCCAAGCCTTGCTCGTCGCTGTAGTAGGCGTGCTCCACACCCGTTGTGAATTCAGCAATTGGGCTACCGGCTTGAGTGGCACCAGAGAAAGTGATACCACCACTTCCTGTGCTACCTACTAAGATTCCGGCATTTACACCAGCCTCTAGTTCAAAAGGGCCAATTTTGTAATAGACCATCAACGGGATGTCGATGTAAGAGTTTGCTATACTGATATCGCTCCGGCGGTTGCCAACAGCATAAATGGGCGTGCCAGTGCTGCTGCGATAAAAAGTAAAGTAAGAAGGACCGTCATAAGAATACTGAGTACCCTTTTGGCTATACATCAATTCTGCTTTGATACCGAACAAATCTGTTACGGTATACACGAAAGACGCTCCAATATGGAAGCCGGTATTGGTGGAGAATACCTCATCAGCAGATTCCTCATCGCCGATGATATTATTGAAGTTAAGTCCGGCTTTGAAGCCACCAGAGAATTCGCCTTGGGCAAATGCTGTGCCGAAGCCAGCCAATAGTACTAAGGTCAGGATGAAGTACCGCATAAGTTGATTCTGTTTGAAACGAAGGCGCAAGATACGCCGCGTGGACGAAATTTTGAATAATTCCGTTCAATGACTAAAGAACCTTCCGGAGTAGGATTCGGTTGGTCATGACATCACCTTTTTCTTTAAAGCCCACAACATTAAAGCCTCGCTTGAGCGCAAAAAGAAGCATGTTCTTGTGTTGGTTGCGCGTTTTAAACGTCACGCTTTTATAGCCTTGTTTACGGGCCCACTCCTCCTGTTTCTGAGCTAGCCGTAAGGCAATATTCCGTCTGCGATAACTTGGCAAAACACCACCCATCCAGGAATAAAATGTGCCATCTCTTTCGTAACCAACTTTGAAGCCGACGGGGCGAGTACCATCAAATGCGACCAGAATAAGGTGCGGCGTATCCTTGAGTCGTTTTTCGTATTCGGCGGCTTCGGGAGGATTTTGAAATTCAGGAATGCGTTTAGAGGTCGCCACTGCTGTAGCAATATCAGAAACAGAAATAACCGGATTGGCCATGTGGAAGGAGTGTAGTATCCCCAAATGTAGGGCTTATTGTTGTAAGCAGCCTACTAAAAAGGTGCGGATATCTGCAGATAATCGCTCTAAGTCCTTATGGCGGGTGTACATCATATGACCACCTTCGTAATACTTCATTTCTACTCGATCCATCTGAATGCCATGACGCTGAAAAGTGTATTCGGCATCAAAGAATGGAGTAACCAAATCGTAGTAGCCATTTGCAACCATCACTTGGAGTGCTTGGTTTTGGCGCATTGCCCAACTCAGGTGAGGTGCTGTATTGACGTAGGAAGGTTCCCAGGTGCGCCCCTGAGGCACAGGGCGCCAGTTCCATTTAGGATAAATAGCTCGGTTTGAGGTAAGGTAGGGGCGATCCATTTCGATCTCCAAGTGCTTACTCATGTGCTCATGTAGACTAGCAGTGTAGGCACTGGAGATGGAAGCACTGGCGGCGTCACTATGCGTAGGTTGGGCCGCCGTTTGGTCGTATTCTGTAATGGTGTACCGGCTGTCAAGTCCGCCAACGGTCAGTCCTTTATCACGCAAAAGTTCCTTGCGGAAACGTGGAGCAGTTACCCGAAGGTTGGCTCGCATAATGTAATCTTTGTCGAGGCCTGTAAAGTAGGCCAAACGCTCAGCAATTTCTTGCTTGCGATTGTCATCCAATAAGCTGCCTCGCAAAAGTGCTGAGGCATATTCGTCATAAGCGAAATCGCGTGATTCCTGCACAAAAGCATCCAGTTCTTTGCCTTGTCCTGCTTTGCCATGATACCAGGCGGTAGCGCTCATGGTAGGCAAGTACGTGAGGAAGGCAATCAGGTTGTCGGGGACTGGCGTAGAACCTGTATAATCCAATGCTTGCGAAATAAGAACCAGGCCATTTAACGCCATGTCTTGACCACCCTGGTGCAAGGCGCGTGCTACACCCGCAGCACGAGTGGTGCCGAAGCTTTCCCCCGCAATGAATTTCGGAGCATTCCAGCGCTGATGCTTACTGACCCACAGACGAATGAAGCGCGCAATGGATTCCGCATCTTCATTTAAGCCCCAAAAGTCGCTTTCCTTGCCAGCTTCCATTACCACGCTGTAGCCGGTGCCCACCGGATCAACGAAAACCAAATCTGCCAGGTCAAGAAGGCCGTAAGGGTTGTCGATGATCGGATAAGGGGCAGCGCCGTCATCCTCATCTGCTTCACTGGCTACCTGTGCTAGTTTAGGGCCAAAGAGTCCCATGTGCAACCATACTGAAGCAGAGCCAGGTCCTCCATTGAAAATAAACATCACAGGACGATCCGACGACTTCATTCCATCATCCAGAAAGTAGCTAGTCGACCAAATGCTGGCTTGTGGTTTTCCCTCGTCATTCATGAGGAATGTCTCTTCCGCAACGGCGGTATAACTACTTATTCCTTCGCCAAAATTAGTTTGGTGTTGGGTGACAAAACGCTTGGGCGTCATGTCTTGCGCACTTACTTGAAAAACGACACAGAGGAGTAGAAGAATACGGATGCTGGAAGTCATGGAAGAAGATCTTAATTGAGGATTGTAGAATGTGTTTGATGTCTAAGAGTTGGCTATGCCGCTTCGCCTCCTTCAGGGCCATAGAAGAAGACCCAGACGACTAAGTCATCCGTGAAATCTTCAAAGCGATGCTCAATTCCAGCTTTGGCGAATAAGAAGTCGCCAGCTTGAAATGGCATACGATTACTGTCAAGTAAGAAGGTGCCGCTCCCAGAAACTACTACGTAGATCTCGTCACGGGAGTGTGGTTGCTGCAAGTCTACTTTGTCGGGTTTGTAGAGCTCTACAGATAAGGTCCCGTGCTTGAATAATTCTATAAATGGACTGTCTTGCTGCTGGAGTTTTGACAGTGCTTCGGATACGGTGATTTGCATATTACATCGGTTTAAAGGGGTTTGCATTTTTCACGCAGCCAGCTTAACTCGGCCTCGTCGCTCAATAGTGGTGATACATCATCCCAAACCTTTTGATGGTAATCATTGAGCCAAATTTTTTCCATTTCTGTGAGGATTGATTGGTCGATTAAGGTTTGATCGATTGGGAAGAGCGTTAATTCTTCAAACTGGAGGAATTCGCCGTAGGGCGTTTCCGCTCCGGCTACACAAAGAATTAAGTTTTCGATGCGAATTCCATAGTGGTCGGTGCGGTAAAAGCCAGGTTCATTGGAAGTGACCATGCCAGGGGCAAATGCCGTTCGCCCTCGACTGGTAACAGCGCTTGTTGCAAAGCCCTGCGGCCCTTCATGTACATTCAAGAAGAAGCCTACTCCGTGGCCTGTGCCGTGGCCATAATTAAGGCCGTCTTGCCAGAGAAATTGTCGAGCAAGCGTGTCAAGCTGAGCCCCACCGGTGCCTTTAGGGAATTTGGCAGTGCTTAGTGCGATCATGCCTTTGAGCACAAGGGTATAATGTCGACATTCCTCGGCAGTTGGTTCGCCGAGAGCAACAGTCCGGGTAATATCAGTGGTTCCATCCAGGTACTGGCCGCCGCTGTCCAGCAATAGAATGCCTTCCGCTTGTATTGTGGCACAGCTTCCTTCTTCTGCTCGGTAGTGCACAATGGCACCATTGCCACGGTAACCCACAATTGCGCCGAAACTCTCGCCGTAGTAACCTGCAAGTTCACTGCGATATTGGGCTAGTTGTGTAGCTACCTCTGTTTCAGGCACACCGCGTTTCTGCAGTTCACCTTCTAGCCAGCGGTAAAGTCGTAGTAAGGCTACTGCATCCTTTCGCATCACTTGGCGGTAGTGTGCAATTTCAGTTTCATTCTTAATCGCCTTCATTGCAGTGACCGGGCTGCCTAATTCTTTAAGGTCTTTGCTACCCAGTAACTCGTAGTGGAAGAAACTTAGGCCTGCTGGATCGATGGCCAACTGCTTGGAAGATGGGAAACTGCTTAGAGCCTCTTCAACAGCAGCATAGTCTTCAATGTGCACGCCGGCCTTGTCCATGGTACTGGCCATTGTTGAGTCAATGCGATCTTTTCCGACAAACCAGTGTGCCGTGTCTGTACCAATAAGTAGGTAGCTCAGACAAACCGGATTATAGTCAACGTCGCTAGCACGAACGTTGAGGGTCCAGACTATATCGTCCAGGGCGGTGAGCAATACAGCGTCGGCAGACTGTTCTTTGAGCCAAGTACGAATGCGGCCAATTTTATCTTCCCGACTTGCTCCTGCGTATTCAACAGAGAAGTCGAAAACTTCACTTTCTGGCATGCCTGGACGATCTTTCCAGATGCTGCCAGCCAGGTCGTGGCGCGCTTCTAGTCTAATGCCCTTGGGCTGTAATTTGCGTTTCAGTAAACGGGCCTGCGCCAGCGAAACTACCCGCCCATCAAAGCCAAGACGATCGCCGGTCTGTAAGTTGTTCGCTAGCCAATCTACGTGCTCCGGAGCATGCGGGATACCCTGCTTCATGAGTTCCACACCGGAACCAGCTAACTGCTGTTCACCTTGGATGAAGTAACGAGAATCCGTCCAAAGTCCGGCATGATCTTGGGTAACCAGAAGGGTGCCTGCTGAGCCGGTAAAGCCTGAAAGCCAGGAACGTGTTTCCCATCGTGGGGCTACGTATTCACTTTGATGCGGATCGCTACTGGGAATCAAAAAAGCAGCTAGTTGGTGGTGGGACATCGCCGCGCGCAAGGCGCTCAGTTTTTCCGAAGTCTTGGTCATGGACACACTTGATTTTATCGTGCTTAGGAAGGGTTTAAAAGTACTGAACTTTGACCAAAACCAGGAGAGTCAATTGTTTTAACACAGGTGTAAAACGCTATGGCTGAACTACATCAATCAAAAATCGTTCCATTTTTTAAACAAAACTTGCGCGCCGCCGTAAACAAGTGTAATTTACGCATCCCTATTTAAGGCAACGGTACCCTAACAAAGGCCACAATGCTCAAACAGACGATCAGTCAAAAGTTGCTCCAAAAGCTGTCGCCTCAGCAGATTCAGCTCATGAAACTGCTGCAGGTGCCTACCGTGAATTTGGAGCAACGGATCAAGGAAGAGCTGGAGGCCAATCCTGCCCTCGAAGAGGGTGCCGAGCGGGAAGATCCAATTCTAGATGATGTTGATCAAGGTGAAGATGTAGGTGAAGAAGCGTTTGAATTGGATGAATATCTGCAAGATTATATTGACGAAGATCCCTCTTCGTACAAGTTGCGTTCCGATAATTATAGTAGCGACGAAGAAGACAAGCAGGTGCCGATAGCGGTGGAGGAGAGTTTCCATGATTATCTGGAGCAGCAGCTCGGACTGTTGCGTCTGGATAGCGAAGAGGAGTACACCATCGCTCGACAAATCATTGGTAGTATCGATGAAGATGGCTACTTGCGGAGAACTCCCGTGGCTATCCTGGATGATCTGATGTTCTCGCAGAATATTTTCACTGAAGAAGGGAAAATCAGAGAATTGTTGGAGCGTATTCAACGCTTTGAGCCTGCGGGAGTCGGGGCTCGCGACCTCCAGGAGTGCTTGCTCTTGCAATTGGAACTTAAACTAGAGGACGTCGAAGATCTGGATGATGAAGAGCTACTTAACCTAAAGCGTGCTCGTTTCATTTTGCGCAAGCATTTTGATGCTTTTACAAAGAAACATTACGATAAGCTGCAAAAGCAGTTGGACCTCAGTCAAGAGGAGTTACGGGACGCCATTGGTGAAATTCTGAAGCTTAATCCTAAGCCAGCCAGTGGATACAGTAGTGGCAATCAGCGGTCGGCCCAATATGTTACGCCAGACTTTTTTATCTACACTCGAGAAGGAGAGTTGGAACTGGAATTGAATGCGCGTAACGCACCAGATTTACGAGTGAACGACCAGTATCGGGATATGCTGAAATCCTACCGGAATAGCAGCAGAAAGGGAAAAAGCAATCGAGAACAAAAAGAGGCAGTGGTCTTCATTAAGCAGAAGATCGACTCGGCGAAATGGTTTATTGATGCTATCCGGCAGCGCCAACAGACGATGTACAACACCATGTACACGATCATGCAGTACCAGTATGATTTCTTCCGCACTGGTGATATGAAACGCTTGAAGCCGATGATCCTAAAGGATATCGCGGATATTACCGGGCTGGACATATCCACTATCTCTCGTGTTGCCAATAGCAAGTTTGTCCAAACAGAGTTTGGTACCTTCCGCCTTAAGGAATTCTTCTCTGAAAGTTTGAGTACCACCGATGGAGAAGATGTTTCAACTACCGAGGTGAAGAACGTGCTCAAGGATATCATCGATGCGGAGAATAAGACCAAGCCGCTTAGTGATCAGAAGTTGATGGATCTATTGCGCGAGAAAGGCTACGATATTGCCCGTCGTACGGTGGCCAAGTACCGGGAACATTTGGGTATTCCGGTAGCGCGTCTGCGCAAAGAGCTTTAATAAGTGGGATGGTTTGAAGGTTAGTTGGTTGTGTTAGTGTATGTAGTTGACGTGTATACTTATTCTTTCCCATTTTCATTTCCTCTGCATTCCCATTCTTTTCCGATCTTGGCAGGAAAACTCCCTTTCATGGCTGCCAAGCTACACTACGAAGCTGATGTTATTATTGTTGGAGCCGGCCTTGCTGGTATTATTACTGCTATCGAGCTACTGGACGCCGGTAAGCGTGTACTCCTTATTGACCGAGATGTAGAAAAAGAACTAGGTGGCCTAGCCAAATGGGCTTTTGGCGGGATGTTCTTTGTAGATACCAAGCACCAGCGACGAAACGGAATCAAGGATAGTGTTGACCTGGCTATGCGCGATTGGTTTGCCTTTGCCGACTTTGCCGAAGATGAGCATTGGGGTAAGAAGTGGGCGGAGCAGTACATTCATCTCTGCACGGACCACGGATACCACTGGCTACGCAAGAACGGGCTTGACTTCTTTCGCGTACTCAATTGGGCAGAGCGCGGCCTTAATAATGACGGTAACTCTGTACCTCGGTTTCATATGGTCTGGGGTACGGGTTGGGAGCTTACTCAGGTGTTTAACCGCAAGTTGTTAGGCCATAAGAACCGACACCTACTGCAAATCCAGTACGAGCATCGAGTACTCGAACTTTTAGGTAATGCAGATGGCGTGAGTGGGGTGCGCGGCCGCCTGGAAGGAGGTGATGAAGAGTTTACGGCCGAAGGAGGGATTGTAGTGGTAGCTACTGGTGGAATCAACGGCAATATTCAGAAGGTTAAGGAGAATTGGTATCCTACTTGGGGGACACCTCCGGAGGTCATTCTCAATGGTGCACATAAGTATGCTCTGGGCGATATGCATGATGCTACTACTGCGATAAAAGGTAGTGTAGTCAATCTGGATAAGCAATGGAATTATGCGGCAGGTATCCACCACTATTCACCCCGCAAAGAAGGGCACGGGCTAAGCCTTGTACCGTGTAAGACTGCGCTTTGGCTCAACTATCGGGGAGAGCGTATGGGACCAGAGCCGCTCATCACGGCTTATGATACACGTTATCTGGTGGAGCGTATATGTCAAGAAGAGAAGAAATACAGTTGGCAAGTACTCAACTATGGCATCATGCTGAAGGAATTTGCCATCTCAGGCTCTGAGCATAATTCAGCTTTTAGGGATAAGAAGTTTTTCCAGGTTTTAAAGACAGTACTATTAGGGAACAAGCCTTTAGTCAGCAAGATTATTGATGAGTGCAAGGATGTAGTGATAGCTGATACGCTGGAGGAATTAGTGGATAAGATGAATGCCCTGGAGGGAAGTGATGATGTTCAATTGAGTGCGGTTAAAGAAGCCGTAGCTGCCTACGATCGCAGTATTGAAAAAGGTCCTCCATATGCTGATAAGCAGCAGCAGCGGATTCAGCATGCACGGCAATGGCGAGGCGATAAAGCCCGAACCTCAAATATGGTACGCATTGGCGACTCTAAGAAAGGGCCCTTTGTGGCGATTCGGGAGTTTATCCTTTCACGTAAAAGCTTGGGGGGAATCCAGACCGATTTGCAAGGCCGTGTGCTCACAGAGAAAAATGTGCAGGGCGATCAAACGGCAATACCTGGACTGTATGCAGTAGGTGAAGCGGCGGGTTTTGGTGGTGGTGGCATACACGGGCACCGCTCCTTGGAGGGGACATTTCTCGGTGGCTGCGTGGTTACTGCTCGAGTGACGGCGGCGGCAATTCTGGATAAGAAACTAAGCTAGGGGCTATGCCTAAGTTTGAGGTAAAGGTTGCATTGCGAATGCCAACTCGTGCTAATCTAACGCTTGGTGGTAATATTCTTGATGGTACCATTTCTATAGGTGATAAAGCAGTGTTTCGCTACGGTGCTGAAGATGTCCAACTGGAAATTGTCGACCTAGGAGCCATTGATCACAATATTGGTCGGCCAGATTTTTTCTCCTTAGTTGCCTTGGTGTTTGCGGATGAAGAGGAAGTGTTTGATCCTGACAAAATCTTGGAGCAAGAGATTGTGATATTCACAGAATAGAAGGATCAAATGGGAGGGTTTAGACGAGCAGTGTTAGGGATATGTTATTTTCTCTGTTAAGGTGGACTTTTCATCGTGCTCGATAGTTGAATAAGTAGACTTGTTTACGCGCTATCAGACCGAACTTTACTAAGCCCTCTCTCGCATGAAAAACTTGACTATTCTTTGGCTACTACTAGTTGCCCTAACTCCACTTTTTGCTCAACCGTTGTGGACTTGCGATGGAACGACCATCATCATGATTGATGGAGACTTCTACCTGAATCGAACACAGATTGGGGATGCTGAAATTAATCTTGAACCCCTTCCAGTACCAAATGCCGGTAACATCAACGGCATCGCCTACAGACGCACGGATAATTGCATTTATGGCGCTGATATGAATTTGGATGGGACAGGTCGCCTATTTCGGTTAACGCCCGACGGCGAATATGAAATAATATCCACCATTACGAATACAGATTTTAATGGAGGCTTTATTTCCGCAACCTTTTCTTATGATGATCGCTATCTGATCCTATCGCTTGGTCCCGGATTGTATAAGATTGATGTAGATAATCTACAGGCTCCGCTGGAAATGGTACCGTACGCAGACGGTGAAATACACCCTTTTGCAGACATTGCTTTGGATGTGTATACCGGGAAAATCCATGGCTTTGACTTGTTCAGGGAGCGTTTTGTGAAGATAGATCCTAATAGTGGTGCCATAGAGGATATCTATCAATTAGATCCTGTAAGGACGATCTTTAGTGTTCCAGGTCTAAGCTTTGAGTATAATCAATTGGCTATTGGTCTGCACGGGAATAATGGTTTGTTGATCATGAGTTTCTTCCACCCAGAAACGAAAAGTCTGCTTTGGGATGCGGTGCTAGAAAATCCGGGTGCGGCTGATTTAGATGCTTGCTCTTGCCTAGATTTTGATGTGGCGCTGCTACAAACGATTAGTCAAGATACTGTACAGCATTGCCAAACTATGCTAGCCACCATTCTATTGTCAAATCGCGGCGAAGCCAGTATTCCAGGTAGCCCATTTACGCTGGTTGATAGTTTTCCGCCGGGGGTAACCATTGATGATGTCATCTATAATCCGTACGGAGGTACTGTGTCAGGGCTAGGGACCAACCAGTTGTTGATCGAAGATTTCGAACCTAAGTTTGGGGTAGACAGCATTATTGTGCGCTTGGCTGTAAGCGAGGCCGCTGAATTGGGGGTACATAGTGTTCAGGTAGAATTGTCCGGATTTTTAGATGAATTAAATTACCCGGAGGGGAAGTTGCTATCGGACAACCCTAAAACCTATTCCACTGAGGCGGACCCAACACCTTTCTTTGTTCAAGCTGATGATCGCCTTCCTCCTCTAGAACAAGCCTTGTTTTATCGTTGTCCGGATAAAAGCGTTATGTTGAATCCGTTTGCGGAATGGTCTGGATATGATATTTGGTGGGATGATGGAAGTACCGAAGAGGAGCAGATTGTTGATGCAGCAGGCGTGTACGGGCTAACGGTAACAGATTTGTGTAATACTTATGAAGTAGACGTGGTGGTACAGGACGTCTATTTGGATATTGATCTAGGAACGGACCAAACCATTCCGCTGACATCAGAGGCCTCTGTTGAAGCGATCATTGATAGCGATTTTCCAGTCCAGCAGTACCAATGGTATGTGGATGATGCACTTGAAGAGAATTGTGAACAGGAGGTGTGTGATACATATAATTTTACGCCATCGCAGACGAGTTGGGTGGAGCTAATTGTGACGGAAGAGAATGGCTGTATAGCGAGTGATCGCGTGCGAATTCACCCCAAACTGGCACTGTTTACACCTAATGCTTTTTCGCCAAATGGCGATGGTGCGAATGACCATTTTTATTTCCAAGCGCCTAATCCCCTAATCTATTTTGATTTTCAAGTTTTTGATCGCTGGGGAGGTTTGATTTTCATGGATGAGTTTGGTCTGACAAACGATCCTGCTGAGGGTTGGGATGGTACTTTTCAAGGAGAACCGCTAGAAACTGGAATTTACATCTGGAAGATTAGGCTGGAGGTTAATGGAGAGCCGTATACAACTGCTGGAGAGGTAATGCTGGTTCGCTAGTTTACTGCCCGTTTAGGTGGAGCATGTACTTAAATGGGTCAAACAACTGCCTTCCCTGGAAAGTGACTTTAATGGGCCCCCAACATTCATTAGCAGGAAGAGAACGCATGCCTAACAGATCATCATCTCCAATTAAACTATCCAGTTTGGGATGGTCAAAATTTCGAGGAAATCCTTGCTGTTGAACGGCCTTGCTACAGTGATCCACTACGCTATCGGATAGTGCATTTTCATCCAATTCGATTAAGAAAAAACTAAGCCGGTCTGTTGCTTGTAGATCATTGAATTGTAGATCAAGGGCATGAGAACGAATCGACTTGCTGAACGGTAAAAGTGAGCTTGATTTGATCTTGTGAATTGTGGAGTCATTACTCAGAAAGCAGAAGAGATAGATCTCGTCTTCTTGAGTAGACAGGCGACTCATATTTTCGCTTAAATCTTCTACCTTCAAGCTATCAACACGGATGGACGTAACGTTTCTTGGAGCAGATAATTCCTTGGTTTGTGGGTTGCCACATCCGGCAATAATGAGTAGTGAGAGGGAGGCAAACGTCCATTTAAATCGAGACATAAATAGGGGTTTAGTGACTGCTACCTACTCCTAAATATTGAAAAGCATATTGATTCTTGGGTAGATTATACCGACCTTTCTTTTGCTATGAAAAATCCGCTGCTTCATTCTCCCCGTAGGCGCATTCTCAAGGCTTACGGTGTTTTCTTCCGAGTTGCTTTTAGCTATCTCTGGTTGTTCTTCTGCAAACGGCTATTCGGCCAGTCCTACTTTGATCAGCGAATTATGGCGCTCCATTTGCGAAATGCCAAGCGCGTCAAGGCAGCTATATTAAAGCTACAAGGGCTTTTCATTAAGGTAGGCCAATTGCTATCTATTCTTACCAATTTTTTACCGGAAGCTTTTCAAGAGCCATTGGAAAGTTTGCAAGATCAGGTACCTGCACGGCCATATGAGCAGGTGCGGCATCGGATTGTAGCGGAATTGGGAAAAGAACCAGAGGAATTATTTGCCTCATTTAACAAGGAACCCCTAGCGGCTGCTTCAATTGGGCAAGTACACCGGGCCACACTCGCGGATGGAACCGAAGTAGTAGTAAAGGTGCAACACCTAAATATTGAGGCTGTAGCACAGCTGGATCTGCGAATCATCCAACTGATGCAATCATTAATTAGCTGGTGGTTCAAGATTAAAGGGATGGATCACATGTACACGCAGGTCCGACAAATGATTGAGGAGGAGTTAGATTTTTCTGCGGAGGCAAAATCGATGCAACAGATCGCTGTTAATTTGAAGGATGAAGAAGGAATTGTAGTCCCGGATGTGCATATTGAATATAGCAGCAAGCGTGTACTAACCAGCACGTGGAAGGCCGGTGTGAAGATTAGTAACCTGCAGCAGTTACAAGCCTGGGGGCTGGATCAAGAGGCGATAACTCGGTGCCTCTTAGAAGCGTATAGTAGAATGGTGTTTAGAGATGGGCTGTACCATGCCGATCCTCATCCGGGCAACATATTAGTGCAAGAGGACGGCACGCTGGTCCTACTTGATTTTGGGGCAGTAGCTCGTCTCCAGCCAGCTATGCGCGAAGGCTTATCAGAGCTCATTGAGGCTGCGGTTAAAAATGATGTTGGAGCTATGGTAGAGGCCTCTCGTAAAATGGGTTTCTTGGCTCCAGGCCGGGAGGCCGAGTTGATGGCCGAACAGATGATCGATGCATTGCGGACATTCCTTCAACAAGAGATGAAGTTGGAGGGACTCAATTTCAAAGAAATAGAAGTGGACCCTTTCAATAATAGCCTCTTCGAGTTGATTCGTAACATCGGTATTAGTGGCATTACCGCTACCGTACAAGTGCCCAAAGAATACGTTTTGCTGAACCGGATGGCCACGTTGCTGCTGGGGATCAGTACAACTTTGGCACCAAAACTGAATCCGCTGGATGTAGTGCGGCCCTATGTTCAAAAGTTTGTTTTGGGTGATCGTGGAGACTTGATTTCATTTGTCACTCGCCTCCTTCGGGATACGGTAGCTGATACTTTGCAGCTACCAGGTGAGTTGCAGCGGGTGTTGAGGCAAACCCGTCGCGGACAGTTAGATATTGGTTCTGTGGATACCCGACAAGGAAGTCGATTGATATATCTTGGGTTGCGACAATTGAGTCTTACTTTGCTGCTAATTGCTACTGGTGCATTGACTTATGTATTCTACCAAGACGGGGAAGTATTAATAGCTCAAATTGCAGCTGGAGCCTCTGCTTTATTGCTATTCTTTATTTGGAGGAGCACCCGCGCTGGCAACAAACTATACAGAAACAATAGCCGATGATACTTGCACAAGCTGTTCTGCTGGTAATTGATATGCAGAAAGGATCTTTTACGTCTGCAACTCCACGATACGATACAGAAGGTGTGGTAGACAGGATCAATACTATTGCTGCTTGCTTGCGAACTGCAGGGAGGCCTGTTTTTTATATTCAACATGATGGTAGCCAGCAGAATGATTTTCTACCGGGCTCTTTCGATTGGGAAATATTGGATGGGTTAACAGTAAGAGAAGAAGATCTAAGGATAGCTAAAACGGCAAATGATTGTTTTTATCAATCTTCATTAGCGCAACGACTGAAGAAAACGGGGTCCACTCACTTACTGATTACAGGTTGTGCTACAGATTTCTGTGTCACCGCCACTGTGCAATCTGCCTTGGCTAAGGATTATGAGTTGACAGCTATTAGTGATGCCCACACTACTGCCGATCGTGCGCACCTGCCAGCAGAAAAAATCATTGAACATTACAATTGGATTTGGCAGAATATGTTGCCCACCAAGGGGAGTTTGAGGGTAATCAGTACTTCCGAATTGCTAGGCTAACCTATTCGAATACCATTCCGATAAATTCTGCGACACAGGCGGGTTTTTCCTCTCCATGTATCTCAAAGGTGAGTTCCAGCTTTAGTTTCGCTCCATTAGGTACAGCTTCCATTCCGATCAGTCTTACCCGCCCGCGGACTTGTGCATCTACACGTACTGGATTGATAAAACGTACCCGGTCAAGCCCATAGTTCAGTCCCATCTTGACACTGCCAATCTGATAGGTGTCATAGACAAATTTAGAGGCTAAAGAGAGCACCAAGAATCCATGAGCAATTGTGCCTCCAAAAGGTGAAAGTTGTGCTGCTTTTTCAGGCTCAGTGTGTATCCACTGATGATCCTCGGTGACCTGCGCAAAGGTGTTGATTCGTTCCTGGTCAATGGTAACCCAAGGACTGATGCCCAATTCTTTATCGAGATAAGGAGCTAGATCCTGAAGAGTTGGTACGGTGGTAGAGTAGGGCGCTTGGGAATGATCTGAAGACATGTCTGCTAGATTTGATCGGTGGGCAGCTAAAATCGCTTGTGCTAAAGTAGGAAATGTTGAGGGGAAGAGGAGGATTGAATTGTGGAAGAGGATGGTTAGGAGGGAGGGAGGCTTTGGGGTATACCGCCTGCGGCGGGCCCACCCTCTCCTAGTCCAGACATGACCACCAATCACTCCCGTGATTAGCAGCATGGAGTTCACATCCTAAGCAATGACAATTCATCACTTAGGCCAACAAAACTCTATAACGAGCAAAAACCAAGGGAATTAACGCTGATCGATTCGCATGCTGAGCTCTAGCCTGAGGTGTTCTGGACGGAACACTGCGAGGGAGTTATCTATGATTGAGAGGTTTTCTTTACGCTCAAACCAAAAATAAGAAAAACAAATTAAATAAAAAAAATAAAATATTTTAAATCTGTCCAACAAAAAAGCGCCTGAGGCTAACCCCAGGCGCGATAAAGAGGACACCCCTGTGTCCTAGTCTAAAACCCTATTATACTCCATTACTCTTTGATCACCTTTTGGGTGAATAGTTCTTGGCCATTTGCTGTAAAGCCTCGAAGTATGTACAAGCCAGAAGGAAGATGGCTAGCCTCTACTCGATTTAGCGTGCTACCGTATCGCGCAGGTTGTTGCACGACGGGGCGTCCACGCATATCGTATAGGTGAATGAACTCCATCTGCTGGCCGGTATACTCTACTGTGAGATTGTTACGGAATGGGTTGGGGTAGAGCAGTGGCTCTACATCTTCAAGGATATTGTCTGTACTTGTAGTTACACAGTCTGGATGGTCTTCAGGTAAGACAGTTAGTAGTAGTTGACGTACAGAATCACAACCATTACTAGCTTCATAGGTATCGGTGTAGGTGCCGCTTTGCATGTAACCGTCATACTCCTCGCCATCACAAATGGTGAGTTCAACGGTAGTTTCAATAGGGGCACCGCAATAAGGGATGATTTCAAGCTCTCCATCTGGAGCAAAAGGGTTAGACCAACGAGCGTCGGTGTACACATTCACTCCCGACAGAGTAGCCAGGAAGGCAACTAAGGCGTTCTTTTCTGTTTGAGTCAGCCCTAGGTTCTGTCCCTGCCCTCCTGGCCCTCCTATCAGGCGTGGGTCTAAGTTTGGGTTAATAGCTGGGTTGAAATTAATGTTATCGTAATGATTGATCACCGTCATTAGATCAGGCATACTTCCATCGTGCATAAATGGTCCATTCGGTACTCCTGCAGGGTTCAATAAATCACGAAGAGAAGGTGCCCGAGTGTTGGTGAGATCGGTAGCAGTGGGATCACCTGCTACTCCGATCACACCGTTGTTCATTGTATTTGGGTCTATATCAAAAGTAGGGGGACGGTGGCAGCCAGCACAGCCGGCACCACCAGTTCCAGGAGGAGTCTGGAATAACATCTTACCCTGGTTCTCAAGGGGCGTAAAGTTGGGAAACGGTTGATTGGGATTACCCTGAGTTGCGGCTAAGCCTGCATCATATTTTGAGTCGAAAGATTGAATACTGCGAATGAATTGCGCCAATGCCAATTGCATTTTTAACTCCGTTATTTCTGGCGATCCATAGACAAAAGTGAATAGCTCCTGGTAGTAAGAGATGTCACTTAACTTGGTAATTAAGGAATCAATTCCAGGATCACCTTCGGTGCCGCTGAACCCCATTTCCACGTGGTCTTGAATTGGACGAGTCGATTGGTCTTCCAGAGACACTGCTCGCTCATCCCAAAAGAAACGATTCTCATCAGCAAAGCGAGCGTTGATTAGCCGCATAGAGTGGCGCCCAGTTAACCCACCGTTTAGGCCTACACTCAATTGACGGTCGTCGCCAAAGGCAAATTCTTGCTTATGACAGTGCGCGCAAGCCACTGCGTTATTAGCGGATAGATTAACGTCGTAAAATAGTACACGGCCCAACGTAGCACCGGCATCCGAAATCGGATTGGCCATTGGAGTGTTGTCTCTGTCTACATAGAGTGGAATGTCTTGATCCGAATAGTTAAATAGTTCGTTGAGGTCTATCGTGCCGTTCAGACCAACGAGTGCTAATACCAATGCAAGGCTATAGAGTAATGTTTGTTTCATTCTATCCGGTGGTTTTTGTTTTTACGCCTATCTTCGATGTTCCTATCTTGGCTTTCAATCGTAAAGACCAAGAGGATCCTAGAACACCTACCTCGAATTCTCATTTTTTTAAAAAAATCTCCGTGAGCGAACAATCTCTATGTGAGGAAAAGGTATTTACTAGCGTTTTTCGCTCCTATGCGAAGACACTGCACCACTATCTTTTCTATCAAACTGGAGATGATGCATTGGCTCATGATTTGACGCAAGAGGCTTTTACACGGCTGTGGAAAAATTGCCAGTCTGTTCTTTTCAATACGGCCCAAGGTTATGTCTTTACGATTGCTAAGAACCTACTCCGCAACCGACACCAGCACCAAAAGGTGGTTTTGCAGCATCGGCAAAGTATTCGTGAAGAAGAGCACGAGCATGACCCACAATTTCTTCTCGAGGAAAAAGAGCTAGCAGAACGTTTACAGCAGGCGATTGCCAACCTTCCTGAAAAACAACGCGTCGTTTTTCTGATGAGTAGAATTGACAAGATGACTTATCGAGAAATTGCCGAAGCACTGGATATCAGTAGGCAAGCGGTAGAAAAGCGTATTTATAATGCCTTGGATACGCTAAGAAAGGTGACCGATAAGATAAAATAATGCCCTAGGTAGGAGATCGTCGTGTTGGGCGGTCTTTATAGTAAGCAGATGCGCTAAAACTGCGCATCGTAGTTATCACCGAACCGAAAATAAAATCATGAAGAATGATGAACGCTTACACAAATGGGTAAATGATGAATTGTCTGAGGACGAGCTCAAAGAGTTCCGTCAAAGACCTGAGTATGCCTCTTTGGAACGGCTTCGTCGTAGCTTAGCGCATTTGGAAGCGCCAGCTCTACGAGAAGAAGAAATGCTAAAAGCTATTCTGAGTGCGCCAAAGCAGCAGGCTCGTAGAGTACGCTTAGGCGGGCGTCGCCTAATGCTTTACGCAGCGGCAGCCGTGGGCTTACTACTACTAGCGTGGGTGTTTTTGCTACAACCATCATCTATCCGTCAATTTGCAACTTTACCTAAAGAGCACCTGGAAGTGCAACTACCAGATGAGTCACAAGTGATACTTAATGCCGAAAGCCAATTGGCGTATCATGTGAAAGATTGGACAGAGAATCGAGTGCTGGAGTTGGAAGGTGAGGCTTACTTTGACGTGGCGCACGGAAGCTCTTTCTTAGTGCAAACGACAACCGGTGCCGTGGAGGTCTTAGGTACTCAGTTTAATGTTCGAAGTCGCAATGGTGATTTGGAAGTGAGCTGTTATACCGGCCGCGTGGCGGTGGTAGGAACACAAGCAAATGTCGAGACTATCATTGATGCAGGACAAGCGATACGATTAAATGCGGATGGAACAGCTCTTCGTTGGGAAGTTTCTCAAGACCAAAGAGAAGAGCACCTCTTGGATAGTATGCGGACCAGCTTAGAACAAGTACAGCTTAGTCGGGTCTTGCAAGAGATGGAACGGCAATTTGGTGTTACATTTAAAACGAATAATGTAGATACTACTCGGGTACTGTCCACAGAATTTCCGAACGATAATTTAGACGTGGCATTGCAACTCGTATTTACATCTTTACGTATCCGCTATGAAATTAAATCGCCAACGCAAGTAAATCTTTTTCAGGAAGCAGAGTAAACAATGATTGGAAGGGCTAGGGTAGTATTGGTTGTTTGTGGGCTTTTGTTCAGCAGCGCATCGTTGCTTGGGCAAGCGTACACTGTCGATTTTGAGAACCTTAGCCTGAAAGCAGCAGTCCAGCAACTTGAAAACCAATACGGTTTGTCCTTTTCCTATGAAGAGTCGGTGCTGCAAAGAGAACGGGTCACCCTGAAAATGCAAACGGATGATCTAAATGAGTTGCTCCAGCAACTATTGTCCAATGCTCCCTTGACATATGATCTTATTGAAGGCCGGTATGTTACGATCTACCCGAAAGAAGAGGTAACAGTAGCTGAACCTGTCCATTACTTCTGTGGCCAAGTTGTTGATAGTTTAAGCAATACCCCATTGGGGTTCGCTAATGCATATTTGCTAAGGTCACAGCAGGGTAGCGGCACCGATGAGAAAGGTTTTTTTGCCTTTAGCGCAGCAGCAGGGTTAGATGATACTTTGGTGGTCAGCTATGTTGGTTATCAAGAACAGCGAATTGCAGTTGGGGATTATTTGCAAGCAAATTGTCCAAAAATTACCTTGCCGTTTTTGGTGTACGGTGAGAACCTAGTTGTAGTTACAGACTACTTAACTCAAGGAATTGATCTAGCCAATCAGGGCTTCGGTACTAGTGTGCAGCCCGAAGCGCTGCCTGCCTTACCTGGCCAGGTGGAACCCGATGTATTGCAGAGCCTTCAATTTTTGCCGGGCGTTTCAAGCCCGGATGGCTCAGTAGCAAATATCCATGTCCGAGGTAGTACGCCTGATCAAAACCTGGTGATGTGGGAAGACATTCCCATCTATCATACAGCGCACTATTTTGGAAGTATTTCGGCTTTCAACCCTTTCGTTGTTGACAACATTAATGTATTCCGAGGTGGTTTTGATGCTGATTATGGCGGCCGTATTGCCGGGATAATTGACATGAAAACAAATGCCTTAGGAGAACCGGGATTATCAGGCGGATTTGGGAGTAACTTATATACTGCTTTTGGTCAGGCCAAAGTGGTCAGTGATAACCAACGGCATGGTGGCCGCATTTCCCTTAGAAGGGCATTGACGGATATTGGTCAGGCACCATTTTTCTCACAGCTTCGCTTTCGCAATCAGCAACAAATCTTGCAGGGCAATTTTACGCCCAATAGCTTGCCTACGGGCGTAACGGTAACTGACGACTTCAACTTTTGGGATACCCAATTGAAGTATAGTCTTGCTCCTTCGGATAAGGATCAGATCCATATCGCTGGAATATTTGCCGAAAACCAATTCAAGAATGTAGTCGAAGATGCTATGCGAGAGCAGGCTCATCTTGATGATTTAGACTTGCAACATACTGGCGGCAAAGTAGCCTGGAGAAGAAAATGGAATGCTCAGTGGAGTACGAAGCTATTAGCGACGGCTACTAGTTTTGACTATGACTATTCCTTCGTTGTAGATTTCTGGGATGCTGAACGACGGGATGGCGGTGGACGCCGAGACAACGAAATTTCAGAAAGACAGGTGCGAGCTACAGCCCTTTATGAAGCCCGTAACCAAGGACGATTTCGCTTTGGTTATCAGCTTACCAACTACGAAAATGGCTTCTTGATTCTGGAGCGTGATGAAGAAGTGGATGTGGCCAATCAAAGTGGTGGTTTGAGTACAAATCTGCACACATTACTAGGTTCGTATAGCACGGCCCGACACAAGCGCACAGGTGTTCATGCGGGGGTAAGAGCAAATTACTATTCCGGTGATGGGCAAGTTTATTGGGAACCAAGGTTCCAATTTTGGCATCAGATCAACGAGGCTTGGCGGATGCAAATAGTTGCTGGAAGATATCACCAGTTCTTAAGTCAGTTGGTAGAATTCAAGGGCGCGAATTTTGGAATTAGTAGTCCAATATGGGTTTTGGCAGATGAACGAAAGGTGTCTGTTTTATCTTCTACACAAGTTCAGGCTGGCTTCATATATCAACAAGACGGATGGTTAGCCGATATTCAGGTGTACAGTAAGCGTAGTAGCGGCCTTACGGCGCTTAGCATAGGCCTCGTTCCTGGTCCTCAACAGGGCTTCAATTTGGGCGAAGCACAAGTGGCAGGTCTCGATATATTGGTAAAAAAACGTTGGGGTGGCTTCAGTACATGGTTGAGTTATTCCTTAAGTGAAGTGAACTATAAATTCGACAGCTTTTTTGACACGAACTTCAATGCGTCTTTTGATCAACGGCACCAATTCAAATGGGCTAACGTATGGCAAAGAAACGATTGGACCTTTTCCCTAGGTTGGCAGTGGAGCTCAGGACTGCCCTATTCTCTCATGCGTGATTTCCGTTTGCGCCCCAATGATAATGGAGAGCTGAATATTGTTGATCCTATCTATTCTGCTTACAATGGACAACGACTTGACGGCATGCACCAGATGGATGCCTCAATCTTCTATCGTCTTCGTCCGAAAAAACAATCAGATTGGTCTGGTGCGATCGGTATTGCATTGATCAATATGTACGATCAGCGGAATGTTTATTCTCGGGAATATTACGTTGAAAACCCTCCGAATATGCCCCGACGTATCAATTTTGAGGAAAGTGAGAACGTTGGTTTTGTTCCTAATTTCATTTTTCGCGTAGAGTGGAAATAGCCCAGAATTGTTGGGCACTCACCCTGTTCTTGACAAAATTCAAATGTGTCGATTCATAACTATCTTGGCAACGGGTGCATGTAGACTGCATCAAAATTCTTAAATTACAGCAACTTCAAAGTGCTTCCAACCCTAAGGGACGCCGCGAAGCGCCTTGCCATTGTGAATTAGATTAGCAACTGAAAGTCGGCAAGTCGTTAATTCCCCTAAGCATTTAAGAATATTAGCAACACATCACGACACCTTCCATTTATGGAAAGGCTAGTATGATATATGCCACATTATTTGATTTAAACACCTTACAAAAAGAGTATACAATGAAAAGGAGGAATTTTCTTGCTACTGCAGGTACGGTTGGTATTGCTACAACTGTTGCTGGTGGTACTGTAGTATCTTCTGCGTATTCTAGTATTAACGCTACTGTTCTTCTTCAGGAGTTTCAACCTGAAGTGAAGGCCGTTTATGAGAACTTCAGCTCTCAGGTACAAGTTAACAAGGAGGATATGGGACTGGACAACGATCACGCTGCCAGCATCGTCTTGCCTACTCGTATCATTAGTCAAAAGCCGAGCAACATTGTTTACAAGAACCGTTCAGGCCAGTACGTTACTTTGTCCGTAGCGAATGGAAAGGAGCGTATCCGAATTTCTAATTCTCTGTAGTAACGAATACACGTTCGTGCCTAAAAAAATAAAGGCGCTTTGTGAATCTCACAAAGCGCCTTTTCTTATTCAACCTCTGGTAATCTTACTTCAAGAAACCCAGGCTTTTTTCTACAAAGGCAGTTAGTTCACCGCCCTTGAGCATGTTCTGATTCAGCAATGCCAACTTGTATAGGTAATCAGCCACCTCTTGCTGGTCATCACCCTCGGTACTAACTAGCTTGTCTGCTACCAGTGGATGGTTGCCATTAACAACGACTTTGAAGTCATCTGGTAATGCACCCAAGTCCATTCCTTGCATGGCTTGCATCTCTTTCATTCGGCGCATAAATTCCGGACGTACAATCTGCACTGGTTGGTCTTCTGGAGACAAGGCCTTTACCTCGATGGTTTTACCCTCCCCTGCTACAGTGCCGAAAATTGTCTTTACGCTTTCCGTTTGCTCTTCACTCAAGACGGATTCTTTGGTCTCATCCGTTTGTACGAGGTTATCCACGGTATCCGAATCGATGCGAACGAAAGTGAGTTTATCCTCTTTCTGTTCCAACACCTGAATGAAGTGGTTGTCGATGATGTGATCTAGTAGCAATACATCGTAACCTTGCTTCTTGGCGGCAGAGATAGCAGCATCTTGCGAGGCAGGATCATTGGCATAGATGATAACGGTACGCTCGTACTTGTCCTTCTGCGTAGCTTCGATCTTTTCGCGATACTCAGCAACGGTGGCCGTCTCTTCATCTACGTTTTTCAGTAAAACAAACTTGGTTGCTTTATCGTAAAACTTCTCGTCCGAGATCATGCCGTACTTGACGAATACGCTCAGGTCGTTCCACTTCTCTTCGTAAGCCTCACGGTCTTTCTTGAAGAGTTCATTCAGCTTGTCTGCTACCTTCTTGGTGATGTAAGAGTTGATCTTCTTCACGTTCTGGTCGGCCTGCAAGTAGGAACGAGATACGTTTAGCGGGATGTCTGGTGAGTCAATTACACCGTGCAGCAAGGTTAGGAATTCAGGTACGATTTCCTTTACCTCGTCGGTAACGTATACTTGGTTAGAATACAGTTGAATCTTGTTCTTCTGTACCTCAAACGCATTGTTCAATTTCGGGAAGTAGAGAATCCCCGTCAAATTGAATGGATAGTCAATGTTGAGGTGAATCCAGAACATCGGCGGCGCGCTAAACGGGTAGAGCGTCTGGTAGAAGTTCTTGTAATCCTCATCGGATAGTTCGCTAGGCGATTTCTTCCAGATCGGATCTTTATCATTAATGATATTCGGAACTTCAGTCTCCTTGGTTTCAGCATCCTCGCCTTCGCCAATCGTCTCGTATTCCTTGCGCATTCCAAACTGGATAGGAACCGGCAAGAACTTACAGTACTTGTCTAGTAGTTCCTGAATACGGCTATCCTCCAGATATTCGACGCTATCCTCAGATACATGCAATACGATATCTGTACCGCGTTCTGCTTTATCATTGTCAGCCAACTCATAGGAAGGGTCGCCTTCGCAAGACCAGGTTACACCTTGTGAGCCGTCCTTGTAAGATTTGGTCACTGCTTCTACCTTGTCCGCCACCATAAAGGCAGAGTAGAAACCAAGACCAAAGTGGCCAATGATGTTGGCCTCATCCTTGTATTTTTCCAAGAAGTCAGCGGCGCTGGAGAAAGCCACCTGGTTTAGGTACTTTTCTACTTCTTCTTCGGTCATGCCGATACCGCGATCGCGGATGGTAAGCGTCTTGTTCTCCTTGTCAACTAGGATTTCGATGGTTAGATCACCAAGTTCGCCAGTAGGTTCACCTTTAGCGGCTAGGGTCTTTAGTTTAGTGGTTGCGTCCACTGCGTTGGAAATCAGTTCCCGCAGGAAGATCTCCTGGTCAGAATACAGGAACTGCTTGATAATCGGGAAGATGTTCTCCGTCTGTACAGCAATGTTACCTTTCTTCATATGTATAGATGTAGCGTTTTTACAAATGAAATCACGCTCTAGGGGTGGCAAAGGTTGTGCCAGTAGTGAATAGAGCTGCCAAATTGACAAATGAATAAGAATTGGGTGTAAAATCGACAGGAATAGAGGCGGCGGCCTGCCAATGGGCTTCTTCGGTGCCCTTATTTTGCACAACTTGCTGATTGTGCTTACTTTGATTAGACAAAACTGGACCTTTGTCCTTTTCAATTAATTGCCAAGGTCAAAATTTTATCAATGGACACTACGTATACTGAGTTCTTCAAATTAGCTACTAAGCATTCTAATTTTGTTGATAGCGACGCCTTTAACTCCTTGCAGATAGGAACACCTTTTGGCCAGTCAATTCCATCGTTGCAACATGTAAAACGAGAAGGGGAAGTAGTGTTTTTTGGTAAAGATGTGCCATCAGTAACGGTTACAGAACCGACTATTTTACCGCTTCACATCAAGGATCCGATTTTTCTGAACTATACTCAGCTTGACTTAAATCTTACCTCGAAAAATCATCCGCACATAGGGGCAACACCACTTTGGCCCACAAAGGCGTTTTGGCTGGATACAGAAAAGGTAGAGACTGCAATCGTGGACGGTAAGATTACTTATCCTTTAACTAATGGTGCAGAATACCTTTTACCCGTGGATATGAGCCATTTTAGTATTCGATGTGGCAAACAAGGCGTTGCCAGTAGCGATACTTGGATTCAGTTAAAGTCGGAAACTGGATTCAGGGACTTGTTGACATTAGATCGGCAAGGTTTTGTGGAGATTGATCTTAGGAATGAGCCTGAAGGGCGCTATGAGTTGGAGGTGAGTTGGGGAGATGATAAAGAGGTAGAAACGTACTCCTTTCTGGCTTTTCATAATCCTCCTAGTACGCCTGCGCTAGCTTTTCTTAGTTTTGATGTATCCGGAAATTTGCTATCTAACAATGGTTTTGCTTTATCGAAACCTACCATCGAACTTACCTTTGAAGCCCGATCAGTATTCTGGAAATACAATGTAATATACCGATCCTTAAAAGATGACACCTCTATCCAGGAGAAAGTGGAGTGGAGCGGTACGGGCGCGTCGCCGGCTGGAGTTGAGTTTCAGGCAGAGGAGCGGAAGGTAGAAAATGGAAATACCGTTGACGTGTTTAAGTCAAATCAACCTTTGCCTTTACAAGAGCGGTATAATTACTATGCTTCGCTTAGGATGGATGATATGCCTGAGCATCCCATGCAATTGCCTTGGCCCAGTTCGGAACATATCCGTCCTGTACAGTCTCCGATAGGGGAAACGGTATTCTTGGCAGAGATGTTTGTCTATGTTTAAGGACTACTCTCCAATCAGCACATTGGGTACCCCTAATGTGATGGTTCCTCCGTGGGCAGTCTCACTTCCCATGTAGGCAGCGGGTAAGCCTCCTATCAATACGGTAGCTGAACCCGAAACGATAGTATCTGGCGGTCCTACACAAACGCACATGTCTGTTACCCGAGCTGCGGGTAAACCACCGATGAGTACAGTGGGTTCGCCTGGTCCTGTAATGGGGCCGCCCACGTGCGGAATTATGCCATCTACCATCGGGCAGGTATGCATCATTGTTAAAGTTGCTGCTGGTGGCATTGTATCTGTTTTTTGACTGCTTAGTTAATCATGATCATTGCTGCACTGAGCGACATCTCCCCATCGGCACTGAGCGACATTTCACCACCACCCGAAGCGCTCATGGCGGCTTCCCCAGAAATGCTTACCTCTAAGCCTGATATGCTCAGATTTGCCTCGGCAGAAATGTTCGCAGTACTTTCGGAAGAGATTGTAACCCCCGCTGTACCTGAGATTGCTACTTCTCCGTCGGCATTAATGTTGATATTACTGGGGCTCTGCAAGGAAATGCCGGAAGGCGTAAGCTCTATTTTGTTGGCGTTTTGATCTTCAATGGTAATCCCCTGGTCTTCATCCGTAAGGGTGATTTTGTTTCCGCCTGGCGTACTGATGGTAGTTACTTTCTTCTCGTCATTGAATTCGACGGTGAGCAAGCTTCTAGTGACAATAGCTTTGATCGGGTTTCCCTCCGCGGGTTGGTAAGCAGGTGCCCGTCCACTACTGTATAAACTGCCCAGGATCACGGGATAGCGAGGGTCAGCATCCAAGAAACCGAGGGCTACTTCATCGCCGATTTCGGGCACAAAAAACTGACCTGCATTGCTAGTGGCGTAGGGCTGAAGCCAACGAGCCCATACCAATCCAGGCCCATCCGCAGTACTGAACATGGGCACTTCCACCTGGATGCGATTCTCCCCCGCGGGGTCTTCTGTTATTTTCTTGACTACGCCATTTTGCATTCCCCGGATACCTGGTAGTAGCCCTGCGGCAGCGGCAGCGGAGATATCATGTGCTTTGGCGTACCAGGAAGGATCAAGGCCGATTTCCAGCGTGGACCACCATTCTCCATCTGAGATGAGATGGTCAACTGCGGAAACATAGGCTGTGCCGTCAAAATGGCTGCCTACACCATCGAGTTCGATCAGCGTGTCGGGCGCAAAGTCCGCTTTCCCGAATAGTTTAACGGTTCCCCTAATCTTTGCCAATCGGGATTTTAAGAGTTGGGCATCGGCCCAGGTGCTTAAGTCTTCTGTTGTTAACGGTGCCGTTGATTGGAGCTGAAAAGAGGAGGGCGCCGTTACTTTGGCCAGCTTTTCGCCACTTAGGTTACCCTGGTTCGGTACACTTGGAGCAGCAGCACTAGCTTGAACATTCTGCTGATTTTTATAGTCCCAGGCTTGTGCGTCCACGGCACCTAGCTGAGTGCTGGCATCCATATTTAAATCAATTGCCACAATGTCCTCGCCTAAGGTGAATTTTCCCACGGATGACCCTGATCCTGGTTTGCGGATAGTTATCTTGTTGTTGGCATTCACCACTACCATTCCGTTGGTTTCTGCGCGGGCAATCGCAAAATCCCAATCGGTCGAGTAGTACTGCACAATTTGCGGGAAAGTGTTGCTTGTGTTGCTTACATCAGCGTCTAAACCATTATCGTTAATAAGGGTGGTCAGGGCGTCGCTATCCCTCTTGTCTGCAAAGACCCGATTCTTGGAGCCAATCGTCATTTTTACGGCTTTGTCTCGACATTCAAGCCTGATCTCTGGGGTGTTTCCATTGCCTATCCGCATGTTTTGGGCGGTAATGATTCCCTTAAAGATGGTTTGGGGCTTAAGGCCAAATCCTGCTCTGATCTCTATGTCTTGGCCCGGAGTAAGAATATTACTTATGCGCTGCTGGGGCTTCTTTTTTTGTAGCATTGAGTTGTCCATTAGACTAAGCTGGGCAACTGCCACCTGATTGACACCTTTGTGTACTTTGATGTCTGTTATTTCATGAGATTCATCTAATGGACTCCCTTCAATAAGTACTTGGATAGTAATTAGGGCTCTATCTGTATTATCAGCCATGAAATGGTGTTTTTTGGATGCGATTTGTAAGATGACTTATGCTTACTTAGACTCAAGATAGGAAAAGGCGAGCTCCATACTTTCTATGAGTACATCGTTTTGTAGGGAGTCCATGTTGGATAATTCCCATTTGACGGGCCAGGCATTGTGCAAGGCCCAGGTCTTTATTGCAGATGGATTACTGCCGGGCTTATCTTCTGGTTTTAACAATTCAATTTGAACAGTTAATGGCGTGAATTCGAAATTTTTGACAGCGTTTTCAACCCACTTTTGCAAGTCAGAATCCGTCAGAAGGCCTCTTTTTAGTACTACGTTGGTATAACTATAGTTGGTAGGCAATTTATGTTGATACTCCAAAAGCCCGCCTTCGGTAACCGTTTCAGTAGAATTACTGACCCCCAATCCAGTCACCTCTTTGAAACTGGTTTCCCCGTTTTTGCCCTGACCACTCAGGTTCATGAATGAAACTTTGAAGTAGAAACTAGTTGGTGGGTAATAGATAGGATCCATAAAGGAAGTGTTTGATATTGATTGACGAGGTCTGATTCAGCTTCGACACTTAGGGGTTATTCTCATTTTTGATCATTAAGGTTTCATAAGCAATCTCAATCGTATCAATTGCCGCTTCGTTCCCATCTGATTTTAGGTCTGTACTTGTGATTTTAGTTGGCCAGGCATTGAGTAATACCCAAACCATAGTAGGCTTACCTTTTTCATTGAGTAACTGGATGGTGACGGTTTCACGTCCCTTCTCAATGGTATTCAGTTTGATCTGCTTGAACCAATCATAGTAGGTGTTGTCTCCCACAAAGACACCACGCTTCATGGTGACATTGCCTACTTTTTTGACGCCGGGCATCTTGATTGCGGAGTGAACCTTGCTGTCGCCGTGGCGATATTCTATGATTTGGGCCTCTGTATCGAGACCAGATACTTCCGCGAAGCTTATGGTTGTTTTGCCCCAAGTGACCTTGAAGTAAAACTTGGGCATGGGCCATATGGCGTTTTCTTGTTTTCCGGTTTTATCTGCCATGATATGGATTAGTTTTGTTAGGAGTGTTTAAGGAAAAATGATTAGCAAGGAATAAACATCTCGCTTGCGGCTTCCGCCTGGATGCTATGAACATAGCAGTTGTTTCGCTTTGTTTACAACCTCCAAGCCGAAAATCGAAAAGTAATTGTTAGGCCAAATGGTAATTCTATTAATGTAAGGCTTGCTGTTCAA
>ENA-UENT01000013-UENT01000013.1-marine-metagenome-genome-assembly--contig:-NODE-13-length-137603-cov-4.924300_pt1 | contig 137603 bp, 156 predicted proteins | sample MGYA00237879_ERZ529330 | MGnify/ENA primary metagenome ERZ529330 (study PRJEB26372, sample SAMN05368345) | marine metagenome | biome: cultured habitat; feature: ocean water; material: water; isolation... | reverse complement strand
TGGCTGGAGCTGGTGTGAATCCTGCTGATCAGCGCTGGGGTTTCTGGCCGCTTCTGCCTCTTTAGGCCCAGACGTTGCAATGGATTTGAAGGGCTTGTCCCTTAGTTGTCCCTGGAATTTTGTTCAACTGGGTTGAATGATGGGCAACTGGATGACCATCCGAGAACACCGCAAAGATTGGCTTCGGCGCGGTGCCTACAGCAAGTGACCGAATGGTTGATTTGATCTGAGTTCAGGATTGGAGCACTCAGTTGAACGATCGGATCGGCTTCCTAGCGTTAATCAGGGATGCAGGAATGAAAGAGACGATGACATGAGCCAAACATCAAGGCTCGCCCGGCAGGTGACGCTCGACGAAGCGTGGTCGTCTTCAGAGCACAGTGAAATTTGCTGTCTGATCTATGCCACCCAAAACGGCTGGAAGCTCCCAATCCTTTTTGAAGAAATGGGTGTGCCCTATGACTGGGCACTGGTGGACTTTGAGAAGGGTGAGCAGCGCAGTGAGCGTTTTCTTTCCATCAACCCAAACGGTCGGATTCCAGCACTGATTGATCGTGCGCGCGGAGTAACAGTCGCCGAGTCAGGAGCCATCTTGGAGTACAGCGCGGCTCGCTTCGCAAGCCCTTTGCTACCCCCTGCTCATGAGGATCTGCAGCTGCACCTGCAGACGAAGCAATGGCTCCATTGGCAGGTGAGCGCCCTCGGGCCTTCGATGGGGCAAGCCATGTACTTTCAGCGAATTGCCAAGGTTCGCGGCCACAACGATCCCTTCGCCATTGGTCGCTTCATTGCGGAAGCGGAGCGTTGTTTGCACATGCTCAACGACCAGCTCGCGGCATCGGGCGGCCCTTTTGTGCTCGGCCAGCGCTGCACACTCGTCGATGTCGCCTGTTTTCCCTACTGCGCGAGTGCCTATTGGGCCAATGTCGATATCTCCGAGATGAGCCATCTGCTCATGTGGATCGAGATGCTCCACCAACGTCTTTCCTTCAGTACCGGCCTCGCCGTGCCTTTCTCGAGGCCTGCTTTCTTTGGCCCTCCGTATGCAACACCGGAGGACATCGAGGCGGAGATTGTGCGTAACGCCGGTCAGTTCGCTGTGGTTTCAAAATCACCCAGTTGAGCTGCCAGGGGTCTCGGCTCCATGAATCCTTGCTGGGAGTGATTTCCGGAGGTGATCCTGTTTGTGCAGAATCACTGCATTGAAGGGGAGCATGGTGGCTGGAGCTGGTGTGAATCCTGCTGATCAGCACTGGGGTTTCTGGCCGCTGCTGCCGCTCTACCCTTACGGCCGCCGCCGCACGCTGTTCACTGAGCTGATCCCTGGCCAGCTCTGGAGCCTGGAGCAGCTGCAGGGGGTGTATTACGTGGCCGTGCCGGTGCGGCTCACCGTGGCCAAGGTGCCCGGCGGCTTGATGTTGGTGAACCCTCTGCCGCCCACCGGTGAAGTGCGCCAAGCCATCGCCGGGCTGGAACAAGAGCATGGCCCCGTGCGCACGATCGTGCTGCCCACCGCCTCCGGTTTGGAGCACAAGCTTCCCCTCGGTCCCCTGGCCCGCGCCTTCCCGGATGCGGACATCTGGGTGTGTCCGGGCCAGTGGAGCTTCCCGGTGCAGTTGCCTCTGTCCTGGTTGGGTGTGCCGGCACGCCGCACCAAGGTGTTGTTCGACGATGGCCTTCCCCATGGCGATGTTTGTGAGTGGTTCTCCCTTGGACCGCTCGACCTTGGCGTGGGCCGTTTCCAGGAGGTCTCCTGTTTGCATCGCCCGTCAGGCGCTCTGTTGGTGACCGACGCCCTGGTGGGCATCAGTGCTGAACCCCCGGCCCTGTTCGACCTCGATCCAACGCCGCTGTTGTTCCATGCCCGCGAACGTGGCGATGAGCCCCTCATTGATTCAGTGGAAGCCCGCCGCCGCGGCTGGGCCCGGCTGGTGCTGTTTGCCTCCTACCTGAGGCCGGAACCGCTGGAGGTGCCCGCGCTGCCGGAGTTGCTGCGGGATGCGTTCAAGCCCGGGCTTCGTTCACTGAAAGCCCACTTCGGCCTCTACCCCTTCCGCTGGAAGGCCGGTTGGCAGGCGGCAGCCGATGGCTTGCTCGGCGAAGAAGCGCCCAGGCTGCAGGTGGCCCCGGTGCTTGAGCGCTTGGTGTTGCCCAGAGCCAAAGTGGCTCTATTGCGATGGCTGCAGGAGTTGAGCGGCCTGGCTGAGCTGCGCTGGCTGGTGCCGGCTCACTACAGCGCGCCGGTCACATTCACGCCCGAAACCTTGCAACAACTGCTCGCGTCATTGCAACAGCGGGACTGGGCTCCGAGTTCTGAAAACTGGGAGTTCCTTGGATCGATCGATCAGCGTTTGCTCGATCTCGGCGTCGTGCCTGATCAGCCCGTGATCAAAGCTTGAGCTCGTCTTCCGGCTCGATTGCCATCTGTTCGTCGGCGAACAGGGTTTCTTCCAGCTCCTTGCGCTGTTCCATCTGGCGCAGGAAATAACCGGTCATCATTGCCGAGGCCAGCATGTTGGCGAGGTTGTCGCGGTTGGCCGTCACCTTCACTTCAAAATGCTCGCCGGGGAGCATTCCCAGCAGGCCCTGAACGTTGTGGCGAATGATGTCTTGAATATCGTTGCTTGCTGATTTGGCGACCCGCTGCAGAGTGTCTGGTGACTGCTCTTGCAAGTACTGAATCAGGCTGTTCCCCGCTTGGCCGTCACTGCTATCAGTTGTCAGAAACTCGGGGTTAAACATTCGCCTGTGATGTTCATCACGGACTTGACCTTAACGCAGGCCCTTGGAATTAACCGCCATCGCTGCTGTCGGTGATCCGTAACGGACCGAACCTCTGCAGCGGCCAGTACCGCCACACCGCCGTGCCCAGAACATTGCTTTCTGGCAGTGATCCCCAGAGGTGTGAATCGAGGCTGGCATTGCGGTTGTCCCCCATCACCCACAGCTGATCTGCCGGCACGGTGATCGGTGCCATCTCGTAGTTGATCGGTTCGGCCAACCAGGGTTCTGCAGCCGGTTTGCCGTTGCGGAACAGCCTGCCGTCGTGCACGTCAAGCTGATCGCCAGGCAGCCCCACCACCCGTTTGATCAGCGCAGCCGATGCGTCGTAGCCAGCGGCCACGAGCTGCTCGGGAGGTGCGAACACCACCACATCGCCCCGGTGAAGATGGCTGTGGCGGCTGCGGGTCAGGCGGGGCCTCACCTTCTCAACGAGGATGCGGTCCTGCAGCTGCAGGGTGGGCAGCATCGAGCCGGAGGGAATCCAGCGCGGTTCCACCACCAACCAGCGCAGCAGCAGGGCCAGCAGGACCCAGAAAATCAGATTGCGCCAGAAGCCCTTGCTGTCTTCTCCTGGAGCGGGTGTCGTGGGTTGGGTCATCGTTGACCGAAGATCACACCAGCCTGGCCTGCTGCACTGACCACCGCTCGCGCCAATTTGCAGGCCGCCTTCACGCTGCTGGAGGCTCTTTGTCTTCAGGGGCTGAAGCAGCTGGTGCTCTGCCCTGGCAGCCGTTCCGGCCCCCTGGCAACAGCCGCGGGAGTGCTGGCGAACCAGGCGAAGCTGCAGCTGGTCACGGCCATCGACGAGCGCTCAGCCGCGTTTCTGGCCCTCGGCATGGCGACCGCCCATGGCCGTGCCGTGGCAGTGGTCACCACCTCCGGCACCGCGGTGGCCAACCTGTTACCCGCCGCGGTGGAGGCGGACCGCTCCTGTCAGCCCTTGCTGCTGCTCACGGCGGATCGCCCCCTCCGGCTCAAAAACTGCGGCGCCAACCAGACGGTTAATCAGGAATCTTTTCTGCTCGCGGCCTGCCGCTGGTTCGGCAGTGGTGCGGCAAACGGCATCCACACGCAGGCAAACGACGCCCTCAATGCCCTGGCGGCTCAGGCCTGGCAGCAAGCTCAGGGTTCAGGCACTGGGCCGCCGGGAGCGGTTCACCTCAACCTGCCCTTCGAGGAGCCGCTGCACACCACGCTCGAGCAACAACAACATCTGGCTTCGGCTGCGCTCCCGCCCACGGCTTGCCCTGAACATTCGCCTGAGATCGGGCTTGCGCTTCGCCTCGATCCAGAGCGCCCGGGGGTTGTCATTGCTGGCCCCTGGCGTGGACTCACGCCTTCTTTGGCGGCGTATCAACAGGCGCTGCATCGCTGGCTGAACCTCAGCGGTTGGCCTCTGCTGGCCGACCCCCTCGCCGCCCTTGCTCCCGATTGCCCCAACCACCTCGAGCACTGGGAGTTGCAACTGGATCGACTGAACCTTGCTGACGACGTTCAGGTGTTGCGGCTGGGACCCATGCCCGCGAGCCGGCGGTTGGAGGCTTGGCTTCAGCGCCATCAGGGCCCCCAATTGTTGATCACCGAAGGGGATTCAAGGCCGCTGGATCCGCTGCAGACGGCCAGCCAATGGTCGGGGGGGATGGCTGCCTGGATCGCTCAACAGCCTGGTCTGGAACAGTCGAGCAAGCCATCGGTCGGCACCAATGACCTCTCGCAGTGGATCGAGGCCCAGCTGCCCTTGCGTGGCGCCGTCAATGAGCCTGCCCTGGCCTACTGGCTTCCCCAGCTGCTTCCGGAGCGGTTGCCGGTGATGCTGGCCGCCAGTTCGCCGGTGCGCGACTGGCTGACTTGGGGCGGGCCCGCTTGCGGCCGCCACCGTTGCTTCAGCTTCCGCGGGGCCTCGGGCATTGATGGCACCTTGTCTCTTGCCATGGGGCTGGCGGCGAATCTCGGTCCGTTGGCCCTGGTGACCGGGGATCTGGCCCTGCTGCACGACAGCAACGGTTGGCTGCATGCGTCGTCCGCTGCATCGCCACCGCCACTGTTGGTGCTGCTGATCGACAACGGTGGCGGCGGCATTTTTCAGCAGCTGCCCATCGCCACACCGGGCTTCGAATCACTTTTTGCCATGCCTCAGCAGGTGGATCCCTTGGCCCTGGCGGCGGCCCATGGTGTGCCTGGACGCCAGGTGGCCTGTCTGGAGGATCTGCAGGAGGCTCTGGCCTGGGGCTTCTCGCAGCAGCGGCCGGCGTTGTTGCGGTTGTGCACCGACCGTGCTGGTGATGCCGATCGGCGTCAGTGGCTGCGCACCGCTGCTCAGAATGAAGGCACCGAGCTCTGAACCCGATGAGTGACATGCGTCAGGTGCTCCCCGGTGCGCCAACCGCGAAATGGACACCGTGGGGCAGCTACGAGGACATCCTTGTGGACCGTTGCGCGGACGGCCTGGCTCGCGTGGCCATCAATCGCCCCGCCAAGCGCAATGCCTTCCGCCCGCAGACGGTGATGGAGCTCTGTGATGCCTTCACGCGCATCCGGGATGACCGTGATATCGGTGTTGTGTTGTTCACCGGCGTTGGCCCAGCCCCCGATGGTGGCTATGCCTTCTGTTCCGGCGGTGATCAGAGCGTTCGCGGCGACGGTGGTTATGTCGGTGAGGACGGCCTGCCGCGCTTGAACGTGCTGGATCTGCAGCGCATCATCCGCAGCCTGCCCAAGGTGGTGATTGCTCTGGTGGCCGGCTACGCCATGGGCGGCGGCCAGGTGTTGCATCTGCTCTGCGACCTCAGCCTTGCCGCCGAGAACGCTGTGTTCGGTCAGACCGGACCCAAGGTCGGCAGTTTTGACGGCGGCTTTGGTGCGGGATACCTGGCGCGGGTGGTTGGCCAGCGCAAGGCCCGTGAAATCTGGTTTCTCTGCCGCCGTTATGGCGCCAAGGAGGCCCTAGAGATGGGGCTCGTCAATGCTGTGGTGCCGTTGGATCAGTTGGAGGCTGAGGGGGTGCGTTGGGCTCGGGAGGTGCTGCAGCACAGCCCCACGGCCATCCGTTGCCTCAAGGCTGCATTCAATGCCGAAACCGATGGCCTCGCCGGGCTGCAGGAGTTGGCCGGCAATGCCACCCATCTCTTCTACCGAACCGAAGAAGCGGTGGAAGGCCGCAATGCCTTCCTCGAAAAGCGGCCACCGGATTTTTCCGAGACGGGCTGGTTACCCTGACGGGCATGTTGCCCTTGCCTCCCCCTGAACCGCTGGCCCTGCTGCAGGCGGCAGCTGTGGATTCCGTCTCGGCAGGCCTGGCTTCCCTGCCTCACGACCTGCGCGGTCAGAACAGCCGCCATGTGGTGATGCTGCGTGGCCGTCGCCGGGTGCTTCTCCTCGAGAACGGCACCCTGCGCAACGCCTTCCCGGTGGCCATCGGCATGCCCGGCTGGGAAACCCCCACCGGACGCTTTGAAGTGCTTCAGAAGATTCCCAATCCGGTGTGGGTGCATCCGGTGAGTGGCGAGCGGGTGGCGGAACAGGGGCCCGATAACCCCTTGGGCAGCCACTGGATCGCTTTCCAGCGCGATTGCCGCGGCCGTGATGCCCATGACGGCCTTGCCTGGATCACGATCAAGGGATGCACCACCACGGGGTTCCACGGCACCCCCCACCGCTGGACGGTGGGACGGGCCGTCTCCCATGGCTGTGTGCGGCTTTACAACGAGGATGTGCGTGCCCTGTATCGCCAGGTGTCGCTTGGAACTCAGGTGACGGTTCTTCCCTGACGGAACAGATTCCGAAATTCCCCTTAAAGTCGCCGCGCCAACGCTGATCTGAGACATGCGCATCCTCTTCGCTGCAGCGGAATGCGCCCCGATGATCAAGGTTGGAGGGATGGGCGATGTTGTTGGCTCTTTGCCGCCGGCATTGGCCAAGCTCGGTCACGACGTGCGCCTGATCATGCCGGGCTACGCCAAACTCTGGAGCCGCCTCAACGTGCCGGCGGAGCCGATCTGGCGAGCCCAGACCATGGGTACTGAGTTCGCCGTCTATGAAACGAAGCATCCCACCAATGGGATGACGATCTACCTGGTGGGGCATCCGGTGTTCGATCCGGAGCGCATCTACGGCGGCGAGGACGAGGACTGGCGCTTCACTTTCTTCGCCAGTGCTGCTGCCGAATTCTCCTGGAATGTCTGGAAGCCTCAGGTGCTGCATTGCCACGATTGGCACACCGGGATGATCCCGGTGTGGATGCACCAGGACCCCGACATCAGCACGGTGTTCACCATCCACAACCTCAAGTACCAGGGTCCCTGGCGCTGGAAGCTCGATCGGATGACCTGGTGCCCCTGGTACATGCAGGGGGATCACACCATGGCCGCTGCGCTGCTGTACGCCGACCGCGTCAATGCGGTGTCGCCCACCTACGCCCAGGAGATCCGCACGGCGGAATACGGCGAAAAGCTGGAGGGGCTGCTCAACTTCGTCTCGGGCAAGCTGCGCGGCATCCTCAACGGCATTGATCTGGATGCATGGGATCCGGCCACCGATCGCTCTCTGCCGGCGAACTTCAGCGCCGACGATCTCTCCGGCAAGGCGGTGTGCAAGAAGGTGCTCCAGGAGCGGATGGGGCTGGAGGTGCGGGAGGATGCCTTCGTCCTCGGCATGGTCAGCCGCCTTGTCGACCAGAAGGGAGTCGATCTGCTGCTGCAGGTGGCTGATCGGCTGCTGGCCTACACCGACACCCAGATCGTTGTGCTGGGAACCGGCGACCGGGGGCTCGAATCCGGGCTCTGGCAACTCGCATCCCGTCACCCCGGCAAGTGCGCCGTCTTCCTCACCTACGACGATGACCTGTCACGGTTGATTTACGGCGGCAGCGATGCCTTCCTGATGCCCAGCCGGTTTGAGCCCTGTGGCATCAGCCAGCTCTACGCCATGCGCTACGGCTCAGTGCCCGTGGTTCGCAAGGTTGGTGGTCTCGTTGACACCGTCCCGCCCCACATCCCCGCTGCCGACAGCGGCACAGGCTTCTGCTTCGATCGCTTTGAACCGGTCGACTTCTACACAGCCCTGGTGCGGGCCTGGGAGGCGTTCCGCCATCGGGACAGCTGGGTCGAGCTGCAGAAACGCGGCATGAATCAGGATTACAGCTGGGACCGTTCTGCTGTCGATTACGACCTCATGTACAAGGACGTCTGCGGCATCAAGGAACCCACCCCGGATGCTGCCCTGGTGGAACAGTTCTCTCAGGGGCAGGCTGCTGATCCCTCCCGTTCCGAGGGGCAGACTGAAGAGGCCAGGGTTCCTGCTGAGGTGACCTCCGCCGGTAGGAATCCCCTGAATCGTCTCTTCGGTCGTCGATCCAGTTGAGTTTGAGCGAGCCCGCCCGATCCGACTCCCCACCTGAAGCTCGATCCGAGCTCCAGGGGGTGGAGCCATCGGGCAATCTCCCGGCTCCCTACGTCAGCCCTTGGCAGGAGTTCGGCCGCAACCTGCAGGCGATGGCCGCCGATCTTCGGCTCAGGGGCCAGGAACTCTGGCGCCGCAATCTGGAGGGTGAGCTTTCGGTGCCAGGATTCTGGCCTCGGGATCTGGCCCCCAGCTTCTGGCCACTGCTGCTGGTGCTGCTCCTGCTGCTGCCGCTGGCTGGGGTCCGCTTCTGGCAGGACCACGCCCGACCCGCCCCGCATCCCGAGCCGGTCGTGGAGCAGCGGACGTCTCCCCTTGAGCTTCCCGTGCCGGAGCTGATCCCAGCACCACAGCCCATGCTGGAGGAGCCATCCCCTCCGCCGGAAGCTGTGGATGCGGAGCCGGCCATGGAACCATTGGAGCCGGAGCAGCCCCTCCAACCCCAACTCAGTTTCGATCCCCTGTTCGAGCTGTTTCAGGACCAGGCCGTCCCCGAAGGACTGCTCCGTTCAGCCAAGCCCGTTCCGGAGCAGGATCGTCTGCTGTTGGAGTTGTCTGTTGACGCTTGGCAGCAGTTGCCTCTCGATCAGCGCCAAAGCCTCGCCTCCAGTTGGCTTCAGTCGGCGTTCGAGCTGGATTACGCCAGTCTTCAGTTGGTCAATGAACAGGGCGATCTGCTGGGGCGGTCAGCTCGGGTTGGGGGCGGCATGATCCTGTTTGACCTCGGGTTGGTGGGATGACCCTGACGCTGCGTCAGCTGCTTGATGCCTGGGGAACGCCGCAGGGCGGCAGCTTTGACCCCGATTCCCTAGTGGGACGGGTCTGCACCGACAGCCGACGGCTCCAGGCTGGTGATTTTTTTGTCCCCCTGGTGGGCGAGCGCTTCGATGGTCATCACTTTCTCGCCCAACTGCCTGAACACAAGGTTCAGGCTGCTGTTGTGAGCCGCAGCTGGACTGAACCGTTGCCTTCGGGCCTGTTGCATTGGCGGGTGGACGACACACTGCTGGCCTATCAACAGCTGGCTTTGCTGCATCGCCGTGCCCTGGCCAAGCCTCTGGTGGCGGTGACGGGCTCAGCCGGCAAAACCACAACCCGGGAGTTGATTCGAGCGGTATTGGCTCCGCTGGGAGCGATTCAGGCCAGCGAAGGCAACAACAACAACGATGTTGGCGTTCCCCTAACCGTTCTGGGCTCCACTGCTGCTGATGCGGCTCTGGTGATTGAGATGGGCATGCGGGGGCCCGGGGAGATCGAGCGTCTCTCCCGCTGCACCGAGCCGGATCTTGCGGTGATCACCAACATCGGCACGGCCCACATCGGTCGTCTCGGCAGCCGTGAAGCGATTGCAGCGGCCAAATGTGAAATCACGGCTGGGTTGCATCCAAAGGGAACTGTGGTGATTCCCGCCGGTGATCCCCTGCTGGAGTCGGCTTTGGCGGCGGTCTGGTCCGGCCGCGTGCTGCGCGTGCGCCTGGCTGATGATCCCGAGGTCGAATCCGATCTGGTTGGAGACGTCACCGGCGACCAGTTGCTGATCCGTGCAGATCGTCTCCCGCTACAGCTGGAGGGGCGCCACAACGCCCGCAACCTGCTCTTGGCCGTCGCTGTTGCAGACCAGTTGGGCGTGTCCCGCAAGGCCTTGCAAGGCATGCAGGTGACGGTGCCGGGCGGACGCAACCGACGCCTTCAGCAGGGTGGTTTGACACTCCTCGATGAGACCTACAACGCCTCGCCTGAGGCGGTGTTGGCGGCTCTTGACCTGCTGGCGGCGCAACCGGGGCGACGTTTTGCTGTGCTGGGCACCATGCTGGAGCTTGGGGAGCGCAGCCTGGAGCTGCATCAAGAGGTTGCCGCCCGCGCCGTGCAGCTAGGCCTGGATGGTCTGGTGCTGGTGGATGGCAGTGCGGAGGGCAAGGCGATGGCTGAAGTGGCGGCACCTCTGCCCCATCTGCAGCTGGTGTCGCATCCCGAAGACGCCGCAGCGCCCCTGGCTGCCTGGCTGAACTCCGGTGATGTTCTGCTGCTCAAGGCCAGCCGCGGTGTCGCCTTGGAACGGTTGATTCCGCTGTTGCCACGCCTCTGAAAAGGCTGGACTAACCCTTGCGTTCCGCCCAGCCGTCCTTTGTCATCTGGCGGGCGCGACCGATTGCCAGGGCGCCATCCGCCACATCCTTGGTGATCGTTGACCCGGCACCGATGGTGGCGCGTTCACCGACGTTGATGGGGGCCACCAGCACGGAATTGGCACCGGTTTTACTGTTGCTGCCGATTACGGTGCGGTGCTTGTTCAGCCCGTCGTAGTTGGCGGTGATGGTTCCGGCCCCCACGTTGACCTTCTCCCCGAGTTGGGCGTCGCCGATGTAGCTGAGGTGGTTCACCTTGGTGCCAGCCCCCAGCTGGCTTTTCTTCACCTCCACAAAGTTGCCGATGCGGCAGCCATCACCGACATCAGCGGCCGGCCGCAGGTGAGCAAAGGGACCGATGGCAACGTCGTTGCCGATGTTGGCCTCACGCACCACAGAGTGCACCACACTGACATTGGTCCCAACCGATGCGTCCTCGATCAGGCTGCCGGGGCCGATCCGGGAGTTGTCGCCGACCACGCAACGGCCGCGGAAGTGGGTTTGCGGTTCGATCACCACATCGCGGCCGAACCTGCAGCCTTCGCTGAGGGTGCAGCTTTCGGGATCAACGAAGGTGACCCCTTCATCCATCCAGTGGTGGCGCAACCGTTGCTGCAGCAGGGCTTCGCACTGGGCCAGTTGCCGCCGGTTGTTGATGCCGTTCACTTCATCGGCATCGGCCACCTCCAGGTGCATGGCCTTCGGCAGCATCGCCACCGTGTCGGTGAGATAGAGCTCCCCCTGATCGTTGTCGGTGCTGAGCTTCGGCAGAACGTTGGCCAGGGCTGTCCAGTTGAAGCAGTAGATCCCGGCGTTGGTGAGGTTGTTGCTGTGTTGCTCGTTCGTGCAATCGCGATGCTCAATGATGCTGCTCACCTGGCCGTCGGCATCGGCGAACACACGCCCGTAACCGGTGGGATTCTCGAGCCGTGCCGTCAGCAGGGTGACATCGGCACCGCTGGCCCGGTGCTGTTGCACCAATGCGTCGACGGTTTCACGTCGCAGCAGCGGTACATCGCCGTTGAGCACGAGCAGTTCCCCTTCAAAGCCCTGCAGCGATGGGATCAGCTGTTGCACCGCATGGCCCGTGCCGTTCTGGGGCTGCTGCAGAACAAATTCCAGGCCTCCGAGCGGTGCCAGCTGTTGCTCCACCCGTTTGGCTTGATGCCCAACGATCAGCAGCCGCCGTTCCGGTTTCAGGTTGCCGGCACTGGCGAGCACCCTTTCCACCAGGGTGGCTCCCGCCAGCGGTTGGAGCACTTTCGGGAGTGCGCTCTTCATGCGGGTGCCTTTTCCAGCGGCCAGTACGGCTACGGCAAGCATGCGGAGCGAGGGGAAGACGGGCGGAATCTACCGGGCTCAGGACGGACTGTCCTTGCGCCAGCGCCTTTGCCAGGCATTGGTGGCTTCATAACCGCAATGCTCCTGTTCAAGGCGGCGGCGCTCAAGGATGTCTTCAGCTGTGGCGTTGCCCTGGGGATCACGAAATGGCACGGCCGCCCGGGTCTGCAGGTGTTCCCACTCCATCGCCGAGAGCTGGCGCCAACCGGGGCCGTCCAGAGGACAGGCGGCGTCTGCAGGCGTGGCCATGGTGCCGCTGCTCCACCCCACCCGTTCGCTCGGGGCCGGCAGCAGGGAATACAGGCTTAAGCCCGCCCGCTTCAGGCTGGCCCGCACCGCGGCGGAACGGCTGTAGGTGAGCAACCGTCCCTGCGGAGCCAAGCGCTGCGCCAGCGCTCCCAGGAATTCCTCGCTCCACAGTTCCGGGCAGCGCTGGGGGGAGAAGGCGTCCAACAGCACCAGATCAAAGCGAACGGACTCGGGAATTTCCTGGAGCATCGATCGGGCATCGCCCCAGAGCTGGATCCCTTGGCTGTTGGGATCCTGCCAGCTGCTGGGCTCTTTCCAGCAGCCGTGGTCGCGAATGGCTTCAAGCCTCGCCAGCACACGGGCTGACCAGAGGGATTGGAAGCTCGCCTGCTCCAAGGCTTGTTCCAGGGGGCGGCGGTCCAGCTCAAGCCCCCACCAATGCAGCTTCGGCCCAGCCGTCGGCAAGGCCTCCAGCACAGCGGCCGTGTTGTAACCGAGCCCCAGGCACACATCCAGGATCTTCAATTCAGAGCCGCTGGTGAAGCGCTGCAGCTCGGCGGGTTGGACGAACTTGGCCCGGGCCTCATTCAGGGCCCCGGCAGAATTGTGAAAGGCCTCTCCGAAGTGATCACTGTGCAGGCTGAAGCTGCCATCCGCCGTCGGATAGACGCGGAGCGCACCGAGCTCAGCAGCGGAGCCGTTCAAGTTCGTCCCAGAACGAGGGATACGACACGGCTGCAGCTTCGCTTCTCGCCAGGCTCGAGTTGCCGTCGGCGAGCATGGCTGCCACGCCAAGGCTCATCGCCACCCGGTGATCGGTTTCGCTGTCCAGCACGGCGCCCTTGAGCGGTCGACCGCCGCGGATGGTCATGCCGTCCTCATTTTCGTCAATGTCGGCCCCCATGGCCTTGAGCTGACGCGCCATCACCGCCAGCCGATCGGTTTCCTTCACCCGCAGTTCAGACGCTCCAGTGATCCTGCTTTCGCCCTCGCAGAAACAGGCGGCGACGCTGAGGATCGGCACCTCATCCACGAGGCGAGGCATGATCTCCTCGCCGAAGTTGAACGGTTTCAACGGGCCGTGGGTCACCCGGAGATCGCCCACCGGTTCGCCCGCCACATCGCGGGGGTTGAGCACCTCGATCCGGGCACCCATCTGCCCCAACACCTCCAGGATCCCGGTGCGTGTTGGGTTCAGCCCCACGTTTTCGATGGTGAGATCAGCGCCTGGAATCAGGGCTCCAGCCACAAGCCAGAATGCCGCCGAGCTGATGTCGCCGGGGACCACCACGTTCTGGCCTTGCAGGGTGGCGCCGGGACGCACGCTGATGTGCCGTCCCATTTCGCCGCCCACGCTCAGGTCGGCGCCGAAGGCCTTCAGCATCCGCTCGCTGTGATCACGGGACTGGGCCGGTTCGATCACCGTGGTCGGGCTCTCGGCCGTGAGCGCAGCCAGCAGCAGGGCTGATTTCACCTGAGCACTGGCCACGGGCGTGCCGATCACCGTTCCTTTCAGCCGTCGCCCCTGCACCGCCAGCGGCGCCAGGTTGCCCCCATCACGGCCACGCACATCCGCGCCCATCGAGGCCAACGGTTGCCCCACCCGACGCATTGGGCGGCGGCGCAGGGAGGTGTCGCCATCCAGCACGAAATGGCGACCGTCGCGGCCCGCCAGCAGGCCCAGCATCAATCGCATCGTGGTGCCGGAGTTACCGCAGTCGAGCACTTCCGCTGGCTCCTGCAATCCGTCGAGGCCAACCCCTTCAACGGTGACGATGCCGCCATCGGTGATCGGGCTGATGCTGACGCCCATGGCCCGCAGGCAGGCGGCGGTGCTCAGGGGGTCTTCGGCCGGGAGCAGACCATCAATGGTTGTGGTGCCTTCGGCGATGGCGCCAAACAGCAGCGATCGGTGCGAGATCGATTTGTCGCCTGGAACCTTCACCCGTCCCTGCAGGCTTCCTCCGGCCTTGAGCTCGCGGGGGTGGTCGGATTGGCCTGTGCCGCTCAAGGTCGCAACGTCGTTGGGCTGATCCTATTGGCCGGTCTTCAGGCCCTGAATCAGGCGGTCGAGGGCATAGCCGAAGAGGCTGGGATCAGGGTCGTCGGTGCCGAGGTCCTCCAGACCCAGCTCGGCCCAGCGGTCGCTGACCCGTTGTTCCAGATCCGCCGGACGGCTGAGGGGTTCACCCCATTCGTGATTTTTTTCAGGTCCCACCTTGGTGGTGGCATCAATGGCCAGTCGTCCCCCGAGGCCCAATTGCTCGCTGGCGAAATCCAGGCTGTCGAAGGGGGTGTTTTCCAGGGTGAACAGGTCGCGCTGGGGATCCACCTGAGCCGCGATGGCCCAGACCACCTGACGCGGGTCGCGCACGTTGATGTGACTGTCCACCACCACAACGAACTTGGTGTAGGTGAATTGCGGCAGGGCACTCCAGAAGGCCATGGCAGCACGCTTGGCCTGCCCCGGATAGGCCTTGTCGATCGAGATCACCGCCAGCTTGTAGCTGAGCGCTTCCATCGGCAGGAAGAAGTCGGTGATCTCTGGGATCTGCTGCCGCAGGATCGGCGTGTAGATCCGGTTCAGCGCGATGGCCAGCATCGCTTCTTCCTTGGGAGGACGGCCGCTGAAGGTGGTGAGAAACACCGGGTCCCGCCGTTGGGTCATGCAGTGGAAGCGCACCAGCGGTGAGTCCTCCACACCGCCGTAGAACCCCATGTGATCCCCGAAGGGACCATCCGGCAGCACTTCGCCTGGCGTAATTGTTCCCTCCAGCACCACCTCGCTGTGGCTGGGCACCTGCAGGTCGATGGTTTTGCACGGAGCTAGACGAACCCCCTCGCCGGCATAGATGCCGGCGAACAGCCATTCGCTGAGCTGCACCGGGATCGGTGTGGCTGCGGCCATCACCAGCAGCGGGTGCACGCCGATGGCCACTGCCACCTCCAGCTTCTTGCCCATGGCGGCTGCCTTGCGCAGGTGGCGGGCACCACCGCGCACGCTCAACCAGTGCACGGTCATCGTGTTCACCGACTGCTTCTGAAGCCGGTAAACACCCACGTTGGGGACACCGGTTTCGGGGTCTTTGGTGATCACCAGTCCAAGCGTGATCACGCCCCCGGCATCCCCTGGCCAGGGCCGGATCAGGGGGATGTTGTCGAGATCAACCTCATCGCCGCGGAACACCTGCTGACGGCAGGGGGGTGTGAGGTCGCGGTCGGGCTTGGCCTTGACCAGGTCCCAGAAGACCCGCGCGAACTGTTTGGTTTCCTCCAGGCCTTTGGGGGGGCGGGGTTGCTGCAGCAGGGCCAGGCGTGACCCAAGCTCCTCCAGCTGCTCGGCCCGTTCGAGGCCCATGCTCCACACCACCCGTTCCACGGTGCCGAGGGTGTTGACGGCCACCGGCATCGACGAGCCGATCACGTTCTCGAACAGAAGAGCGGGCCCCCCTTGGCTCAGCACCCGGTCGGCAATGGCCGCCAGCTCAAGGTCGGGATCCACTGGTGCTGTGATCCGGCGCAGCTGGCCGCGATCTTCGAGCAGCTTGAGGAAGCCCCGCAGATCTCGGGTGGCCGGACCGGATTGGAACAGGGCCATGGGATGACGGTCTCGGCGCAAGCGGTCTCGGTACTGTGTCGCACGCCGGTGTTCAGCGTGGCCATGCAGATTTCCTACTTCCATGTGCCGGTAGAGATGCCGCAGGACCTCCGCTCCGATGCGGCGGTTGTGATTGATGTGCTGCGGGCCACCACCACCATTGCCTGGTCGTTGCACAACGGTGCCGAGGCGGTGCAGGCCTTCGCCAGCCTCGACGATCTGCGCGCTGCGGCAGCGGCATGGCCTGCCGATGCTCGGTTGCTCCTTGGTGAGCGCGGTGGGCAAATGCTCGAGGGATTTGACCTGGGCAATTCACCCGTTGCCGTGACGCCGGAGCGGGTGGCTGGCAAGCGTCTGTTCATGAGCACCACCAATGGCACCCGGGCGCTCGATCGTGTCCGCGAGGTTCCCCTGCTGCTTACGGCGGCGTTGCCGAACCGTGAAGCCGTGGCCCAGCGCTTGCTGGCAAAACAACCCAGCCACGTGTCGATTGTCGGCAGTGGTTGGGAGGGGGCCTACTCCCTCGAGGATTCCCTGGCCGCTGGTGCCTTGGGCCATCGCTTGCTGGAGCTGGATTCCACGGGCAGCAGTGCCGCCAACGACGAACTCACGGCAGCCGTCTCCCTCTGGCGTCAGTGGCAATCCGAACCGGAGGCTTGTCTTCGCACAGCGACCCATGGTCAGCGCTTGATTCGCCTTGGAGATCACGACGCGGATTTCCGCTGCTGTGCTGGCCTCGATCAGCTCAGTGTCGTTCCGACACAGGTCGAGCCTGGGGTGCTTCGGGCTGCCTGACCCTCACTAAAGTTCGCTCACCTGATCAGTGCATGTGAGCGACTTCCTGGCGGCTGCTGTCCAGCTGACGAGTGGTCAGGACCCGGAGCTCAACTTCAATGCAGCTGAAGAGCAGATCGATCTGGCTGCCCGCCGTGGTGCCGAGCTGATCGGTCTGCCGGAGAATTTCGCCTTCATGGGCGAAGACAGCCGGCGCCTGGAGCTGGCTCCCACCCTGGCGGAGCAGAGCAGTCGCTTCCTGGTGACCATGGCGCGTCGCTATCAGGTGGCGCTGCTGGGTGGTGGCTTTCCTGTGCCGGTGGGTGACGGATCGCGAACCCTGAACCGCGCTGAGCTGGTCGACCGTGACGGCATGCTCCTGGGCCGTTACGACAAGATTCACCTCTTTGATGTCGACCTGCCGGACGGCAACACCTACCGCGAGTCGGCAACGGTGAACCCAGGCAGGGATCTGCCTCCGGTCGTTGAGATTCCTGGTCTCTGCAAGGTGGGGCTGTCCATTTGCTACGACGTGCGGTTTCCTGAGCTCTATCGCCATCTCGTCGGTGCCGGCGCAGACCTGTTGATGATTCCTGCGGCATTCACGGCCTTCACCGGAAAAGACCACTGGCAGGTGCTTCTGCAGGCCAGGGCCATTGAAAACACGGCCTATGTCCTCGCTCCGGCTCAGACCGGTGTCCACCATGGTCGCCGTCAGAGCCATGGACACGCCCTGGTGATTGATCCCTGGGGAACGGTCCTCGCGGATGCGGGTGTCCAGGCGGGAGCCGCCATTGCTCCGGTGAACACCAACCACCTCGGTCATGTTCGCGGTCAGATGCCGAGCCTTCGGCACCGCCAACCCACGCTGTTCTGAGCGCCATGGCTCCGGCCTCGTCCCGACGGATGGCCTGGCTTCTGGCCGCAGCTCTGCAGTGCACGGCCTTCACCCAGGCGTTGCCTGCCCGAGCCGCCAGTGCTTTGGCCGCCTGGGCCTTCACCGAGGAGGGGGTTCTCAAGCTGCGCACCAGCCGGAACGCTCGCTTGGAGGCGTTTTTTCAGGCCGCCAGCGATGGCCGCGGCACCAGGGTCTGGATTGACATTCCAGGTGAGCTGAGATTCCCGCGGCGCCTGGCGGGACGCGGTGCCGTCCGTGAGATCCGGCTGGGCAAACCCCGCGCGGGTGCCACCCGTCTGGTGGTGGAATTCCGCCCTGATGTGGATCTCAACCCCAACGATCTGCGCCTGCGCGGAACCGCTCCGGACCGTTGGGAACTGGTGTTCACAGGCCTGCCCACCCGCGGCTTGGATGATTTCGGTGAAGGCGACCTCAGCGGTCATGCCACGGCCTGGCTCCCACCGGGTGGCTTCCGTCCCACCCGCACGCCAGTGGATCCTTCCGGGCTGCCCACTGTGGCCCGCAACCGCTATCGCATCGTGATCGACCCCGGCCATGGCGGCCCTGATCCGGGGGCCATCGGCATCGGCGGTCTGCGCGAGACCGACGTGGTTTTGGATGTGTCGCTTCAGGTGGCCGACCTTCTGCGGGCGAGGGGCGTGGACGTGCGCTTGACCCGCACCCGTGAAGTGGATGTGGACCTGCCGCCGCGGGTGTCCCTGGCGAACCGCAGTGGGGCCACGGCCTTCGTGAGCATCCATGCCAATGCCCTGAGCATGAACCGTCCGGATGTGAACGGGATCGAGACCTTCTTCTTCTCCGACCCCCGTTCTGGACGCCTCGCGTCCTATCTGCAGCAACAGATGATTGCCGTGTCCCCCGGAACACCGAACCGCGGCGTCAGACGTGGTCGCTTCTTCGTGATCCGGCGCAGCACCATGCCTTCGGCTCTGGTGGAGATGGGATTCGTCACCGGGGCGATTGATGCGCCGCGTCTGGCCAAGGCCGACCATCGCCGCCGATTGGCTTTGGCTCTGGCGGCCGGCATCCTCAACTACCTCAAGCAGGAGGTGCGATGACGCCGCAACTCCTGGGATTCTTCGACAGTGGCCTGGGTGGCCTGACGGTTCTCCGTCGGGTGCTCGAGCGCCACGGTGCTGTTCCCTGCGTCTATCTCGGCGACACGGCCCGGGTTCCCTATGGGAACCGTCAACCGGACGACATCCGGCGCATCGCTGCGGAAGTGGTGGGTTGGTTGCGGGACCAGCACGTGACCACAGTGGTGATGGCCTGCAACACCACCAACGCCTTGGCCAGAGATGTGGCCGAGGGTCAGGCTGGGGCACCCGTCATCGGTCTGATTGGTGCCGCCGCGGCGATGGTGGAAACCCGCCGTGTTGGTGTGTTGGCCACACCGGCCACCGTGGCCTCCTCGGCCTACCGGGCCAGTATCGAAGCCCTTCACCCTGGGTCGGTGGTGATTGAACAGGCTTGTCCTGCCTTTGTTCCGCTGATCGAAGCCGGCGATATCAACAGTGAAGACCTGCGCCGTTCGGCGCAGGCTTATCTCGAACCCTTGCTGGCGGCTTCGGTGGAGACGATCGTGTTGGGTTGCACCCATTACCCATTGCTGGTGCCCCTGTTGCGACAGCTGCTGCCGAAGTCGGTTCAGATCATTGACCCTGCCATCGGCGTGGCCCGTCAATTGGATGTCGTTTTAGGGCCACCGCCAGGGATCTCCGCGATTCCAAGCCCGTTTTCCTTGGAGAGCTGCCGGTTCTGCGTCACCGCAGACCCCGATGGCTTCGCGATGCGCGCCACCCCCTGGCTGGGCCAGCGGCCTTCCGTCAGCCTCCAGCTGCTGCAGGACTGAGCGTGGGACCACTAGGATCGCGGCGCCGAGGGGAGTCATGAGCACCGTTACCGAGCTACTCCAACCGGTAGAGACCGATCTTGAAACCCTGCTCGGAGACCTGCGCAGCCTGATCGGCGCTGGACACCCCATCCTCCAGGCCGCTGCGGAGCACCTGTTCAGCGCCGGCGGCAAACGGTTGCGCCCGGGCATCGTTCTGCTGCTGTCCCGGGCCCTGTCAGCCGAGGGAGAGCTCACGCCCCGCCATCGCCGGTTGGCCGAGATCACCGAGATGATCCACACCGCCTCGCTCGTCCATGACGATGTGGTGGATGAAGCCTCCACCCGGCGCGGGGTCGACACGGTCCACAGCCGGTTCGATGCCCGCGTTGCCGTTCTTGCCGGCGACTTCCTCTTCGCTCAGGCCAGCTGGCACCTTGCCAATCTCGATGACCTCGACGTGGTCAAGCTGCTCAGCCGCGTGATCATGGACCTCGCGGATGGGGAGGTGAAGCAGGGCCTCTACCGCTTCGACACGGCCCAAACCTTTGAGACCTACCTCGAAAAGAGCTACTGCAAAACGGCATCCCTTATTGCCAACAGCTGCCGTGCTGCAGGCGTGCTCAGCGGCTGCTCCCCCTCCCAGCTCGACAGCCTCTATCAATTCGGTCGCCGGTTGGGCCTGGCCTTCCAGGTGGTGGATGACATCCTCGATTTCACCGGGAGCGACCAGCAGCTCGGCAAGCCGGCTGCCAGTGATCTCGCTAGCGGCTATCTCACGGCTCCCACCTTTTATGCCCTTGAGGAGCATTCATCGCTGCAGCCGTTGATCGATCGCCAGTTCTCCGAGCCCGGTGATCTGGACAAGGCTCTGGAGATGGTGCGGGCCTCCAAGGCAATTGAACGCACCCGTGAGCTGGCGGAAACCTTTGCCCGCGAATCCCGGGAATCGATCGCTTGGTTGCCGGAGTCTGCGGCGCAACGCGCCTTGATGGAGCTGCCGGACTTTGTCATCAGCCGCCTGTACTGAGCAGCGATTTCAAGCCAATAGCCTCCACACAACAGCCAGGCTGTTGATTGCACAGGGGTTGGTCTCCAGGTCGGGTTGGTCTGAGCCCTTGGGGCTCACCAGCCAGACCTGACACCCAGCGCCAAGGGCCGATTGGCTGCCGGCCTGGGAATCCTCCAGGGCCCAGCAGTTGCTTGGGTTGAGCCCCAACCGGTGGGCAGCAAGCCGAAAGGGTGCGGGGTCGGGTTTGCCTGCGTCGAGCTCGGGATCGTCGCCGTGGACCCGTTCCTGGATCAGCTCCAGCCAGGGATGGGGGGCTGCTTTGAATGCAACGGCCTCGCTGCTGCTGCTGGTGACCAGTGCCATGGGGATGCCCCGGTTGTGGCAATGCGCCACCAGCTCCTGCGCGGCAGGCATCGGGGCAGCATCCGGAAGCAGGGTACGCACGATCGGCTGCTGCACCGCCAACAGGGCATCCGCGCCCACCGGTTTCGCCAGCCATGCATCCACCTGGGCCGCACAGTCGAGCCGGCGACGGCCCTTCAGCTGCATCAACTGGGCCTCGCTCAGCTGGGTGCCGAAGTGGGCCGCGGTTTCCCACCAGCCCCGGCCATGCAGCGGCTCGGTGTCGAGCAGAAGCCCATCCAGATCGAACAGGCAAGCGGCAGGTGGCAGTTTCATCCCGGGATGGCGATGCCCAGCTCAATCCATTCGCATCGACTGCATCATCGTCCGACGGATTGATACGGGACCTGGATCAAGCGGGGTCCTGCTCCTTACCCTTCCAGGAGAAGCACTGCGCAGTCTGCTGTGACCGACGCCAACACCACCATCGAAAGCGTGCTGCAGGAGCAGCGGGTGTTCGAGCCGCCAGCAGACACCGCCGCCAAAGCGCGCATCGGCAGCCTCGAGGCCTACCGGGCCATGGCCGATGCCGCCAAAAACGACCCTGATGCGTTCTGGGGTGAGGCCGCCCGTCGAGAACTGCATTGGTTCGAGCCCTTCCACACCGTGCTCGATTGGTCGAATCCTCCGTTCGCGCGCTGGTTTGAGGGCGGCACCACGAACCTCTCCTACAACTGCCTGGACCGTCATCTCGATGGACCAACGGCGCAGAAGACAGCGTTGATCTGGGAAGGAGAACCGGGGGATGTGCGCCGGTTCACTTACCAGGAACTGCATGCCGAGGTGTGCAAAGCCGCCAATGGCCTTAAGGCCATTGGCATCGGCAAGGGTGACCTTGTGGCGCTCTACATGCCGATGGTGCCTGAGGCGGCGATCGCCATGCTCGCCTGCGCGCGCATCGGTGCACCCCATTCAGTGGTGTTCGGCGGCTTTTCCGCCGAAGCCCTGAGGGATCGGCTCAACGATGGTGAAGTGAAAGCGGTGATCACCGCTGATGGCGGCTTCCGCAAGGACAAGCCGGTGTCACTCAAGCCTGCGGTGGATGCGGCGCTGGCCAATGGCGCTTGCCCCTCGGTGACCGGCGTGCTTGTGGTGCAGCGCACCAAGCAGGACGTGGAGATGGTCTCCGGTCGCGATCAGTGGTGGCATGACCTGGTGGAGGGTCAGAGTGCCGACTGCCCCGCTGAGCCGATGGCCAGCGAGGACCGCCTGTTCGTGCTCTACACCTCCGGCTCCACTGGCAAGCCCAAGGGCGTTGTTCACACCACCGCCGGCTACAACCTCTGGGCGCACCTCACCTTCCAGTGGATCTTCGACATCCGGGATGAGGACGTCTTCTGGTGTACGGCCGATGTGGGTTGGATCACCGGCCACAGCTACATCGTCTACGGCCCCTTGTCGAACGGTGCCACGACGGTGATGTACGAGGGTGCGCCGCGACCGTCCAAGCCCGGTGCCTTCTGGGAGTTGATCCAGAAACACAAGATCTCGATCTTCTACACGGCTCCCACCGCCATCCGGGCGTTCATGAAGAGCGGTCGCTCCGTTCCGGATCAGTTCGACATGAGCAGCCTCCGCCTGCTCGGCACCGTTGGCGAACCGATCAATCCGGAGGCCTGGATGTGGTACCGCGACGTGATTGGAGGCAACCGCTGCCCGATCGTCGACACCTGGTGGCAGACCGAAACCGGCGGGGTGATGATCAGCCCCCTGCCGGGGGCAACGCCCACCAAGCCCGGCTCCGCCACCCTGCCTCTGCCCGGCATTCAGGCCGACATCATCGATGCGGAAGGCAACAGCTGTGGTGCCGATGAAGGCGGCTACCTGGCGGTGCGTGCCCCCTGGCCGGGAATGATGCGCACCGTGCATGGCAACCCCCAACGCTTCCGCGAGAGCTATTGGGAGCACATCCGTCCTGCCGATGGGTCCTACCTCTATTTCGCCGGGGATGGTGCCCGGCGGGATGCCGATGGCTACTTCTGGGTGATGGGCCGCGTCGATGACGTGATCAACGTCTCAGGCCACCGTCTCGGCACGATGGAAATTGAATCAGCGCTCGTCAGTCACCCTGCGGTGGCGGAGGCGGCCGTCGTGGGTCGGCCCGACGACCTCAAGGGCGAAGGCATTGTGGCCTTCGTCACCCTGGAGGCAGGCCGTGAGGGCGATGACGCCCTGGTGAAGGAGTTGCGCGCCCACGTGGGAACGGAAATCGGCCCGATTGCCCGGCCGGATGAGATCCGTTGCAGTGATGCCCTGCCCAAGACCCGCAGCGGCAAGATCATGCGCAGGATCCTGCGGGCACTGGCGGCGGGTCAGGAGGTGAGTGGCGACACCAGCACCCTGGAAGATCGCTCCGTTCTGGATCGCCTCAGGGCCTGATCGCCTGGCCGATGGTTCGGCTCAGCTGACGGATGACTGCCACCCGCCTGGGGTCATCCGCCCAGTCTCCGAGAAAGCTGCGCCGCAGTCCTGCACTGGCTGGCGTGAGGTGATCGCCGGGCAGCTCCAGGGTTGAGCTGGCGTCGGAAGGACGTTCTCGCAGGGCCTGGATCAGATCGTCGCTTTGATCCAGTTCATCGCGCCCGAAGCGCACCACCAGGTTCCGCTCCTGTTGGTAGTGGCGGCTGATCAAGCGAAGCGTTTCAGCTGGGCTTGGGCTGAACTCGGTTTCCACCCCGAGCCTTGGTGCCAGCTCTCCCAGCAAGGGAATCGAGCGATCTGCGTTGAAGTTGTTGAAGCTCAGGGCCACCAGAGTCCTGCTGCCGCGACCCCCATCGGGGGCCAGCAGGTGAAGCTTGCAACCCAGGCTGTGGCCAAGCCGCAGCGGAGCTGAAAGGGCCCCGCAGCGCTCCTCAAGTTGGCGACGCGCTGAGCGGAAGGCACTCCAGGCATCGCGGGCCTGACGTTGATGATCAAATCCAGGCACATAGGCCCAGGCATGCACGGCCAACCCGTCTGTGGCCAGCTCTTCCAGCAGCCTGCGGTAGCTGATCTGGGGGGTGGCCGCCAGATAGCTGCCGCCGATGAATTCGATCAATCCCGTGGGTTCGGCCGGCCTCAGTTGCCAGATCGCACCCAGCTGACGCCAGTTGGCCATGCTCAACCGCGCAGCTGATTCAGCACCTGTTGTGCTTCACGCACGTGGGCCGGGCCATCCAGGAGGTTGCTGAAGGTGTGGCGGATCACGCCCTCGCCGTCAACGATGTAAGTGACGCGACCGGGCAGCAGACCAAGGGTTTTCGGCACACCCATCTCGCGGCGCAGGGCGTTGTTGCGGTCGCACAGCAGCGGAAACGTGAGGTTGTGGCGGGTGGCGAAACGGCGGTGGCTGACGGCGTCATCACCGCTGACGCCCCAGACCTCTGCATCGAGGGCAGCAAAGCTCTCTGCGTTGTCGCGGAAGCTGCAGGCCTCAGCTGTGCAGCCGGGTGTGTCGTCCTTGGGATAGAAGAACAGCACCAGCCAGCGGCCCTGCACCGAAGCGGGAGTGCGAAGGTCGCCGTTCTGATCCTCCAGGCTGAAGGAGGGGAGCCGGTCGCCGATCCCGAGGGCCATTGGATTGAAATGAAGAGGTTGAACCCTAGGCAGCAGGCACCTTGCCCGGGGCGGGAGAATCAGTGGCGGGAGGAGTCACTGCGCCATGCCTGAACAGCTCGATTTGCTTGCGGGATTTTCAAGGCCTCAGGCGGAGCCCCAAACAGCGGCAATGCCGATGCCTGCTCCGCCAGCCGCTGAACCCGAGGCCAAGGCTGATCAGCCCGAGGACGCGCCAAAGGCCTCACCCACCACCCTGCTGATCATCGACACCGAAACTTCCGGTCTGGATCCGCAGCAGGACCAATGTCTGGAGCTGGGCTGCATTTTGTTTGATGTGCCGAGTCGTTCGGTGCTGGCCCAGCAATCGTTTCTTTTGCCGGTGGACTCCAACGCGGCAGAGGCGATCAACCGGATCCCCGCCGCCGTCACCCGCAGGCCCCAGCCCTGGCGGGAGGCGCTGGTGTGGTTTGAGCATCTGCTTGAAGCTGCCGATCTGCTGGTGGCCCATAACGCGGCCTTCGATCGCCAGTGGTTCGGTCTCGGCGTTGTGCCGGCCACCGCAACGCCGTGGCTGTGCACTATGGACGACATCCGCTGGCCGGCAGAGCGCCAGTTGCGTTCGCGGCCGTCGGTGCGGGACCTGGCCTTGGCCTACGGCGTCCCGGTCTGGGCGGCCCACCGCGCCCTCAGCGATTGCATTTACATCGCGGAGGTTTTCGCCCGCTGTGACGACCTGGAGCAGTTGTTGGAGCGGGGCCTGGAACCCCGCCAATTGATGCGTGCCCGGGTTTCGTTCGATGAACGCCATCTGGCGAAAGCAGCGGGGTTCCGTTGGAACGATCCGATCAAGGGGGCCTGGACCCGGCGTTTGAGTGCTCGAGAGGTGGCGGAGCTGGAGTTTCCGGTCGCCCCCGTTGAGGTTGAAGCCGATCGCCTCAGCGCCTGAGCCTGCGCATTTGCTTCAGCACTCCGAAGCGTCTGGGTGATTTTGCAGAGAGTGCTGCTGAACGCAGCAGGCTGAAGCCATGACGGCTTTTCTGCATCCCCATCAACGTCCCATCCGCTCCCGCCTGCGTCAGTGGCAGCAGGTGCGCACCTGGGCGCGCTTGATCCGCGAAGCCGAAGCGCTCTGGCATGTGGATGTGCGTGCCATCCGACGCATGGGGGCAGATGAACTCAGTCAGTTGATTGAGGAGGTTCCTACTCCCCACCGCAAAAGGGTGAACCGCTGGCTGCGCTGTTACTCGGTGGCAACACGGCTCACCGTTGCATCCACTGTTGTGCCCACCGTGTAAGCCACCTCTGAGCCTGGATCCACGACACGGGAGGATGGACTAAATCACTTAAATGGTTTTGGTACATCGTTCCCTGGTTGTTTCCAGCCTGAGCGTTCTCGCTGTTGGCCTCGCCGCCTGTGGCGGCAGTTCCAGTGTGTCCAGCCTCAATGCGGCGGGGGCCTCTTTCCCCGCCAAGGTGTACCAGAGCTGGTTCGCCGAGCTCGCAGGCTCCGGCGGAATCAAGGTGAACTACCAGGCGGTGGGGTCAGGTTCCGGCCGCAAAGCCTTCATTGATGGCACCGTTGATTTCGCCGCTTCGGACGACCCGATCAAAGAGGCTGACCGCAAGCAGGTGAGCCAAGGGGTTGTTCAGATCCCGATGGTGGGGGGAACGATCGCCATCGGTTACAACAAACCGGGTTGCGAGCTTCAGCTCACCCAGCAACAGGCTGTGGAGGTGGCCATCGGCCGCATCAGCGATTGGAAGGAGCTCGGCTGTGAAGCTGGCACGATCACCTGGGTGCACCGCTCGGACGGTTCCGGCACCACCAAGGCTTTCACCAACTCGCTTCAGACCTTTTCACCGGATTGGACCCTCGGCAGCGGCAAATCGGTGAAATGGCCGGTTGGCGTGGGTGCCAAGGGCAACTCGGGCGTTGCCGGGGTGATCGACAACCGGGTCGGCGCGATCGGCTATGTGAATCAGTCGTACATCAGGGGGAATGTGCAGGCTGCTGCGCTGCAGAACAAATCCGGGGAATTCCTCACGCCCTCCGTGGAGGCTGGTGCCAAAGCCCTCAACGGCATTGAGCTTGATCAGTACCTAGCGGGCAGCAACCCCAACCCCTCCGCTGCCGGTGCCTACCCCATCGCAACACTCACCTGGGTGTTGGCCTATGCCGAGGGCAATGGTGCCAAGGCTGAAGCTGTGAGGGATGTCTTCAACTACATGCTGGAAGATTCCACCCAGGAGGGTGCTGCGGCCCTGGGCTTTGTACCTCTCCGGGGCAGCATCCTTGAAAAATCCCGCAGTGCGGTTGCAGGCATTCAGCCTTGAATGCGAACCCTCGATGGGTGAACGACATGCCCTGGTTTGGATGGCCAAACCGGGGTTTTTTTTAATGGTTTTTGAAGGATCTCCATGAGCTTTAACCGTTGTTAACGGGGCTTTAACGACACTCTGTTGGACCTCCGATTAGGTCTTGGTTGCTACAGCATCTTTCCTCTTTCGGTTGTCGTGATGCGCATTGCACAAAAGGCCCTCCTCGCCTCGTCCCTGCTTGTCCTTGGGGCAGGCATGTCAGCTTCTGCAGCTCCCAAGCTGAACGGTGCTGGCGCCTCCTTCCCGGCCAAGATCTACCAGCGTTGGTTCGCCGACCTGGCCAAGGCTGGCGGCCCTCAGGTCAACTATCAGGCCGTGGGTTCCGGTTCCGGCCGTAAAGCCTTCATCGACCAGACCGTGAACTTCGGTGCATCGGATGATCCGATGAAGAAGAAGGACATGGCCAAGGTCACCCGTGGTGTGGTTCAGATCCCGATGGTGGGTGGCACCATCGCCTTCGGATACAACAAGCCCGGTTGCAACCTGAAGCTCACCCAGGAGCAGGCCGTGAAGGTTGCCATGGGCATGATCAAGGACTGGAAGGAGCTCGGCTGCAAGCCCGGCACCCTCACCTGGGTGCACCGTTCCGATGGCTCTGGCACCACCAAGGCCTTCACCAACTCCATGCAGGCCTTCTCCAAGACCTGGACCCTCGGCACCGGTAAATCCGTGAAGTGGCCCGCTGGCGTTGGCGCCAAGGGCAACTCCGGTGTGGCTGGCCTGATCCAGAACCGTGAAGGCTCGATCGGTTATGTGAACCAGTCGTACATCAAGGGCAAGGTGGTTGCCGCCGCTCTCCAGAACAAGTCCGGTGAGTTCCTCAATCCCTCTGTGGCTGCGGGTGCCAAGGCCCTCAATGGCATCAGCCTGGACAAGGACCTGGCTGGCAAGAACCCCAACCCCACCGCCAAGGGCGCATACCCCATCGCAACCCTCACCTGGGTTCTGGCGTACAAAACCGGCAACGGAGACAACGCCAAGGTGGTTCAGGACGCCTTCAACTACATGCTTAGCGACGCTGCTCAGAACAAGGCTCCTTCCCTGGGCTTCGTTCCCCTCAAGGGCGACATCCTGGCCAAGTCCAAGGCCGCTGTGAACAAGATCGGCAAGTGATCTTGGCTTGAATTGGTTTTTCAAAACCAAACATCAAAGGGGCCCCTCGGGGTCCTTTTTTATGGGCTGAATGATTCGAATGGCGAACAGTGTTAGAGCCTTCTTAACCGAATCTCCCCCGAATCTCTCCCAGCTCTTTGTTGGGAATCGATGTTGTCCTCAATACAGTTTTTCTGGATTCACGGGATTCCAAATGCTTGCTACTCCATCGGCTGATCTGAGTTCAACAGCTCTGGGTTTCAAGGCGTTTCTTGAAAACAGCTACGACAATCGCAATGTTGTTCATGTCACCGCGGGAAGTTTCGTTCCTCTGCTGAAGAACAGTGTTTGGTTTGTGGTGCGCGGCATGGTGAAGCTCGGTGCGCTGTCGGTGCATGGCGACGAGCTGGTGCTTGGCCTGGTGGGTCCCAATGAACCCTTCGGTGCCGCATTCACCAATGTGGAGGCCTATGAGGCTGTAGCGCTCACCGATTGCGATCTGCTCTGCTGCAACCTGGCGGAGCTGGAGCAGTCTCCCGAATTGGCGCTTGGCCTGGCCAAGGCCATGGCCGCCCGCTACCGCCAGGCGGAGTCGCTCCTGGCCCTGCTGGGTCTGCGGCGCGTTGAAGAACGGGTCCGGGGCTTTTTGGAGCTGCTCGCCAAGGACTTTGGTGAACCCTGTGAGGCCGGGTTGCGGCTCAACCTTCGCTTGACCCATCAGGAGATCGCCAGTGCCCTCAGCACCACACGGGTGACCGTGACCCGCGTGTTAGGGCAGTTGCGGGATGAAGGCTGGCTTCAGATTGATGCCTCCAGGCATCTGGTGGTGACCGGCACCGGCCACCGCTGAAGGCACAAAAAAAGAGCCGGCGAAACCGCCGGCTCAAACCCTGAAGTGTTGTTGTTCAGGTGGGGAAACAAGACGGTTGAATCGGAGCGGCGGGATTTGAACCCACGACCCCCACTACCCCAAAGTGGTGCGCTACCAAGCTGCGCCACGCCCCGTCAGAATTAAGTTATCACAGTGCATTCCGGCGTCTGAGTCGCCTGAGCAACCGATTGGTCAGCTGGTCTCTCGTTGCGGATCCGTAGTGGTACACCCGTAGTTCTGCGGCGGCGAGGCGAAGCTCAGCCAGGGTCATCGCCGCCAGACGCAGCTCGGGCAGGGTGCGCCAGGCTCTCGAGCGCATCGGGAGTGAGGCAGGGCCTTTGGCCTGGCCCAGATTCAGGGTTCCATCCGCCAACCATTCGGGGATGAGCACCACCAGAACGGCGATCAAGCCATAGAGCTCCACCAGCCCCCTCGGCAGGGGATGAAGTTGACGCTGCTCGGATGGATCAGGCCGTTCACTCACCTCAGAACGGAGGGGTCCTTGTTGTCCCACGATCGCACCAACAGGAAGCGTGCCCGCCGGCTGGTGGTCAGATTGCCAAAGGTGTTGCTTTGGGTTGGGGGGTCTCCCGCCACAGCATCGGAGCTTGCAGCTCTCGATTGAAGGAGACACTGCCGAGGATCAGGCCCAGAACCAAAACCAAGGTGAGGGCGATCGCCAGGATCACCTGCCGATCAGACCAGGGTTCGGGCATGAGATGGGTCGGGACCTTTTTCATCTTGGCCGAATCAGCCCAGGGCGATCGGGCTGTTGTCGGATCGAAGCACGCAGTGACTGATGGACCAGTCGTACTTGTCCCAGACCTGCTTCGGGAGTTTGTAGTTCGACCCCTCGAAGTCACCAAGTAGCGTCTGGGTTGGCATGGCGGAGCAGTAGGGACGGCTGCCGGGTTTGGCGAGGTACTGCTGGTGATAGTCCTCGGCGAAATAGAAGGTCTGGTCCGCCAGGATTTCGGTGGTGATGGCCCCGTAGCCCTTGGCCGAGAGGGCGACTTGATAGGCATCCCGGCTGGCCAGGGCCAGTTGCAGATGCTCTGGATTGAACGTGTAGATGGCTGATCGGTATTGGCTGCCGGTGTCGTTGCCTTGCCTGTTGCCCTGGGTGGGGTCGTGGCACTCCCAGAACAGTTTCAGCAGGTCGCTGAAGTCGAGGGCGGGTCGGCTCCACACCACTCGCACCACTTCCGTGTGCCCGGTTCTGCCGGAGCAGACCTCGTTGTAGCTCGGTTGCTCGGTCTGGCCTCCCGCATATCCCACAGCAGTGCTCACCACGCCAGGCAGTCGCCAGAACCCTTTTTCAGCACCCCAGAAGCACCCACAGGCAAAGATTGCTTCCTCCTGGTCGGCCATCAGGGGGGCCTTCAGCGGCGTTCCCAGCACGGCGTGCGTTGCCGGGGCCGAGGATTCGGCGCCGCCGCGGGGAGACAGCCAGGAAGGAAGCATGTTGGTTGCGCCGGTCCGCAGAGCTTAGGCAGCGGATTCCGCACAGTGATGCTGCCGCGTAGAGGGCAATCAGTGAACTTTCAGTGATGGCTCCCCAAGCGAGTGATACAAGGGAATCAATCAAAGCTTGTCTTGAAGAGTGGCTCTTCTTTGAATAATGTTTTGCAGAAAGGTGTTGATTGTTTGTCAGCGGTTTTCAGCCTGAATGGCGCTGTTGCTGAGCCGTCTCGAGGCGAGTCTGCGGGGCAGGCATATTTGACTGTTGATACCATTGAGAATGTCTCGGGGGTGGTGGAGCTGCCGATGGCTGGGCCATGGCCAGAAAACAGGACGAATTGGATGGATCAATCAATTGCAAGCCATTGATTGATGGCTTGTTGATGAAGAAAGCTGTTTCTGAGAATCAAAAACAGGTTGTTCATTCTGTTGAACCAGAAACCGCACCTTCGCCAGAACTGTCTGCTCGTTCAATCGCGGGGCAGGATTGAACGAGCTTCTGCTGATGGCCGACCATGGGATCATGGTCTCGTCCTGCGGAACCATCTTGGGATAGCCGTTCCGGAGGTGTTGACAGGCCCTCTTTATTGTTGCCGTGAATGCTCAGGAGGCGTTGGCTTCCCCCTCAACTGGGTTGAGCTGGATGTGATTCAGCAGCGTTGTGACGAAGGCGAAGAGCAGAAACGGCAAGCTGAGCACCAAGATCAGCCCCACTCCCACCAGCGCAAACACCGGTCGCGACGAGCCCATCAGGGCAAGCCCCGCAGCCAGGCTCACAAAAATGACGGCCATCCAGGCCAGAACCTGTCCGTAGATATCGCCGAAGGTGAGCGTGCAGCGCACCGCAAAGGGGGATCCGCTGGTCATAGGCAAGGAGTTGCCTTCACAGCTAAGCCACGAATGTTGGTGTTGTCAGAAACCGCCCGGAGATTCTTCAGGAAGCCAACGCATCCAGTTGTTGCGACGCCTGCTGACGCTCCCAAAGCCGTTTGTACACACCCGGCTGCTGAATCAAGGCGTTGTGGTGTCCCTGTTGAACGATGCGTCCGTTCTCCATCACCAGGATGCGATCACAGGCTGCTGCGGCTGAAAGCTGATGGCTGATCATCACGATGGTCCGGTCGTCCTGAGCTCGGATCGAATCCAGAATCGCCGCAGCCGTGTTGTTGTCAACGCTGGCCAAGGCGTCGTCGAGGACCAACACCGGCGCCGACATCAGCAGAGCCCGGCCTAGGGCTGTGCGTTGACGCTGACCACCACTCAAGGTGATGCCGCGTTCGCCAACGACGGTTCCGAAGCCATCGGGGAAGCCCTTCACGTCATCAGCCAGGCGGGCTTGCTCTGCCGCCAGTTCAACCCGCTGATCACTGGCGTCAGGGTCGCCATAGCGCAGGTTGTCCGCCAGGGTGCTGGTGAACAGAAAGCCCTCCTGAGGAACGATCGCCACGTCACGGCGCAACCTCTTCAGGGGCATCTGGGTGACATCCACGCCATCCAGGAACAGTTGTCCCGGTTCAAGTGGAACCATCCGACCAAAGGCTCGAGCCAGGGTGGTCTTGCCGCAGCCCACGGCCCCGACAACAGCCACCAACTCGCCAGGCTCGATGCAGAAGTTCAGGCCATTGAGGGTGTTCTGCTCAGCGCCCTGGTACTGGACCTTCAGGCCGCGGGCTTCAAAACGCCCCTGGCGTTTTGCCGTTGGCTGGGGCTGAACATCAGAGGGATCCGGGTCTTTGATCTTTGGTTCCCGTTTCAGTAACTCCTCCACCCGCTCGAGGCTCACCTGGCCGGTCTGGAAGGTGTTAAGCGTGAACCCCAGCAGTGCCGTTGGGAAGACGAGCTGCTCCACATAAAGGATCAGGGCCACCAGTCCTCCAATGCTCAAACGACCGGCTTCGAGCTGGCCGCTGCCGATGGCCAGCAGCAAAAGAACCGAGAGGGAGGAAATGCCCTGAAGCAGCGGGAACAGGGTGCTTTGTGTTCTCGCCAGCTGAATGGCACTGTCGCGGTAGCGGCGGTTGCGCGTGGCAAAGGCCTGCTGTTCTGCTCCCTCCTGTCCGTAGATCTTGATGGCCCCGATTCCCGAGAGATCCTCCTGAATCAGGTTGCTGAGGGCGGAGAGTTCTTCCTGCTGCGCGCGCTTCTGACGCATCATGCGCCCACCGAACAGGCGCACTGTGCTGAGCATCACGGGGTAGAGCCCAACGGCGGCCAGGGTCAGCCACGGATCGATGGCCAACATCGCGGGCAGCGTCAGCGCATAGGCCAGCAGCGTGTTGGTCAGGCTGAGAATTGCGAATCCGAGCAGGCGCCGGATGTTTTCCACATCGCTGGTGGCGCGACTGATCACTTCACCGCTGCCCTTGCTCTGAATCCAATCGGGTTCCTGGCGGAGCATGTGCTCGAACAGGCGCTGACGCAGATCCACTTCCACCTGCCGACCCACGCCGAAGATGAGTTGTCGCGAGGCCAACCGGATCACTCCCATGGTGCTGGCGAGCAGCACAACCCATCCCGCCTGGCGCAGGACTCCGGCGTAACTGAATCCCTCCTGCAGCTCGTCCACAACGCTGCGCACTTCCATCGGGATCGTGACCCGCAGAACGTTGACCACCACCAGGGCGATGGCTCCCAGCAGCACCGTGCGGCGGTGGGGACGCAGATAGCGGCCGATCAGATCGAGACGAAGGGCGGCCATGCGTGCTCGTGGGTCCCGTTGGCAGGCCAACCTAGGCATCCGGCTTCAACGGCTGGTCGTTGGCTGGTCGTTATCCGTTGATCTGGGGGATAGTGGGACTGTCCCCATCACCCGGCCCGGCGTGCCTCGCACCCGGGTTTTTTACTGCCAGCTCCCCTCCATGTCTTCAGACCCGCGTTCCTGGTCCGGTTGCTTGGACCATCTGCTGCAGGGCAACAACCTCAGCTCCGATGAGGCCACTGCTCTCATGCGTGCCTGGCTGGCCGAAGAGCTCGAGCCCGTGCAGACCGGGGCGTTCCTGGCTGGACTGCGGGCCAAGGGGATGGTGGCCGATGAGCTGGCGGCCATGGCGGCTGTCCTGCGCGAGGCCTGCCCCCTTCCCTGCCCTCGGCCCGATCTGGCGATGGTCGACACCTGCGGCACCGGTGGTGATGGTGCCGACACCTTCAACATCTCCACGGCGGTCGCCTTCACCGCCGCCGCCTGCGGGGTCAATGTGGCCAAGCACGGCAACCGCAGCGCCAGCGGCAAGGTGGGTTCAGCCGATGTGCTCGAGGGGCTTGGCCTCAATCTCAAGGCACCGTTGAACAAGGTGGTCGACGCTTTGCCGGGAACCGGTGTCACCTTCCTGTTCGCTCCCGCCTGGCATCCAGCTCTTGTGAATCTGGCGCCGCTGCGACGCAGCCTGGGGGTCCGCACGGTGTTCAACCTGTTGGGGCCTCTGGTCAATCCGCTGCAGCCTCAGGCGCAGGTTCTTGGCGTGGCGCGTCCGGAACTTCTCGATCCCATGGCGGGCGCTCTGCAGCGCTTGGGCTTGAGCCGAGCCGTGGTGGTTCATGGCGCTGGAGGCCTCGATGAGGCGTCCTTGGCGGGGCCCAATGCCTTGCGTCTGATCGAATCCGGGGGCATCACCACAAAAGAGGTTTCCCCTGAAGATCTGGGCCTCACCCGTGCTGGTCTCGATCTGCTGCGCGGTGGTGACTGCGCGGTGAACCAGCAGATCCTTCAGAACGTTCTGCAGGGGCAGGGATCGCTGGCGCAGACGGAGGTTGTGGCCTTCAACACAGCATTGGTGCTCTGGGCTGCCGGGCTGCAAAGCGATCTGCCGGCTGCTGTTGCTCAGGCTCAGGCTGTTCTCAATGAGGGCAAGGCCTGGGACAAGCTTGTGGCTCTGCGGGCTGCCCTGTCCGACGGAGATGGAGAATGAGTGAATGATGACCTGCGGCGGCCCTTCGATGCCCGATTCCCCATCAGACAAGGCTTATCTCGTCCTTGCCGATGGCACGGTTCTCACCGGTGTCGGCTTCGGCCATCGCGGCACCACCATCGGTGAGGTGGTGTTCAACACCGGCATGACCGGTTACCAGGAGGTTCTGACAGACCCCTCCTATGCCGGGCAGCTGGTGAGCTTCACCTATCCCGAACTCGGCAACACCGGGGTGAATGCAGACGATCAAGAAGCTGATCGCCCCCATGCCCGTGGCGTCATTGCCCGCCAGCTGGCCCCAGTTCCCAGCAACTGGCGCTGTGAACAGTCCCTTGAGAGCTGGATGCAGACCCATCAGCTGGTGGGCATCAGCGGTTTGGACACCCGTGCCCTGGTGCGTCACCTGCGTGAGGTGGGGGCCATGAATGGCGTGATCAGCAGTGACGGTCAGACCCCGGCGCAGTTGCTTGAGCTCCTAAAGCAGGCCCCGTCGATGCAGGGGTTGAACCTGGCGGACCGCGTCACCACTCGTGAGCCTTACCATTGGAATCAGGCCTGCAGTGTTGGTTTCGATCAGCGTTTGCAGCGCCGCAGCGATGCGCCCTTTCGCGTTGTCGCCATCGATTTCGGCATCAAGCGCGCCATCCTCGATCGATTGGTCGCCCACGGTTGCGATGTCACGGTTCTTCCGGCAGACACGGATCTGGAGACGGTTCGTTCCCATCGCCCGGATGGCGTCTTCCTGTCCAACGGCCCTGGCGACCCGGCAGCGGTGACCCATGGGATTGCCCTGGCCAAGCTGTTGCTGGAGGAATCCGATCTACCCCTGTTCGGCATCTGTCTGGGCCATCAGATCCTTGGTCTGGCCTTGGGCGGAGAGACGTTCAAGCTGTCCTATGGCCACCGCGGCTTGAACCATCCCTGTGGCACCACAGGCCAGGTTGAAATCACCAGTCAGAACCACGGCTTTGCCCTCTCCGCTGATTCTCTGGATTCAGACGTCATTGACGTCACCCATTTGAATTTGAACGACCGCACCGTGGCAGCGATCGCCCACCGTCAAAAGCCGGTGTTCGGGGTGCAGTACCACCCAGAAGCGAGTCCGGGCCCCCATGACGCCGACCATCATTTCGCCCGCTTTGTGACGCTGATGGCCGATCGTCGTTGATGAGGTAGTAGCCAACGCTCAGCATCACTACACTTCGTGCCGATGATGCCTGGGGGGCTTGATCCAATCAGAGAACTGCAGCGACTGACCGTCTCCCTCCGGGGCGGATTCGAACAGAAAGACGGCTGTCTGGTGTTTCATTTCACCGGTCAGCTGGATGCGTACTCCGAGAAGCAGTTCATGGAGTACGTGGGTGATGTTTTGAAGGCCAACAAGCTTCCTTCTGTTCTCGATCTCAGCAGGATCGATTTCCTCGATTCATCCGGCCTTGGGGCTTTGGTTCAGCTGGCCAAGCAATGCACGGATGCCAAACGGTCGTTTCTTTTGGTGGGCAACACCAGGGTGACGCAAACGATCAAGTTGGTGCGCCTTGAGCAGTTCCTTCATCTGGTGGAGGATCTGCCCACAGCCCTCAACCAGTTGGCCGCTTGAGCGATTGGATTCGAAGCCAGTCTCCTAGGGACATCAACGAACAGCTGGGACCATTGCAACTGGCTTGGATTGGTGATGCCGTGTGGGAGCTGCATCAACGGCTCCGCCATGGGTCGAGGCCAGGACGTTCTGACGACCTGCATCGTGCCGTCGTGGCTGATGTTCGTGCTGACGCCCAGTCCCGTTTGTTGAGCTGGCTGGAAGAACGCGAGCTCCTCTGCTCAGAAGAACTCGATCTGGTGCGGCGGGGTCGCAACAGTGCCGGGCGGGGGCCACGGCGCGCAGACGCTGCGGTTTATGGAAGGGCCACAGGGTTTGAGACAATGGTGGGCTGGCTGTTTCTGAACAATCCAGCCCGGCTTGCGGAGCTCTTCGATCACTTGGAGCAAGCCGGATCCAACCCATAACGTTGCCTCGCACACCATGAGCCCTCGCTTTGAACGCCGCTCCAGCGGCCCATCCCGCGATGGCCGTTCGGGGCCAGGGGGAGGAGGGGGCGGTCGACCACCAGGAGGCAGGCCGCCGAGTGGACGCGCATCCGCTGGCCGCTCCTCGATGGGGCGCTCGGATAACGGCCGCCCCATGCCCAGCAACCGTCGTTCCGACGGCGGTCGTTCCCCCTATGCCAAGCCTGGGCGTGATGGCGGCGGTTATCGCGAACGACGCGCTCCACGGGATGGAGAGTGGGACCAGTCGCGAGGTGGCGATCGACCCGGCAATCGGTTTGGTGAGCGCTCTGGTGATCGACCCGGTTATCGGTTCAAGGAGCGGTCTGGTGAGCGTTTCGGTGATCGCGCCGCTGATCGATCCGGTGATCGAACTGGAGAACGTTTCGGTGATCGCCCGAAAGAGCGGTTCGGCAACCGCTCCCGTTCCTTTGACCGAGATCAGAACGCCCCCCGCTCGGGCTCTCAAAACGAACGCTCAGGGCCTGGCCGTTTTCGCGATCGCAACGATCGGTTCGGCGACCGCCGTCGCTCCGGGGATGAACGGCGCCAACCGTCCCAGCGCCCCAGATCCCGTTTCGATGAGGCTCGTCCTCAGCGGTCGGATGCAGCCCCGGAGGCTGCAGCGGCCACCCCGCCAGCGGACGATTTGATCTGGGGGCGTCATGCCACCCAGGCCGCGTTGGAGGCCGGACGCCCCATCCATCGCATTTGGTGCACTGCAGAGATGCGCAGTGCCTCCAAATTCCTCCAGCTTCTGCGTGAGGCCAAGGCCTCGGGAGTTCTCGTGGAAGAGGTGACCTGGGCCCGGCTGGGACAGATCACAGGTGGGTCCGTTCACCAGGGCATCGCCCTGCAGACGGCGGCGGCGGAAACCCTCGACCTCGACAGCCTCATCGAGGGCTGCTCGGATCTGGGGGAACCTCCATTGTTGGTGGCCCTGGATGGTGTCACCGACCCCCACAACCTCGGGGCGGTTGTTCGTTCCGCTGAGGCCATGGGAGCCCACGGTGTGGTGATCCCCCAGCGCCGTAGTGCTGGCTTGACCGGTTCGGCCGCCAAGGTGGCCGCCGGAGCCCTGGAACACCTGCCGGTGGCGCGCGTGGTCAACCTCAATCGGTCCCTGGAAAAGCTCAAGGACGCCGGTTACAGAGTGGTGGGCCTTGCCGCTGAAGGGGATGTGACCCTCACCGATGTCGACCTCAGCGGCCCGCTGGTGCTGGTCACCGGATCCGAGGATCAGGGCTTATCGCTGATGACCCGTCGCCATTGTGACCAGCTGGTTCGAATCCCTCTGCGGGGCATCACGCCCAGCCTCAACGCCTCCGTTGCCACAGCTCTCTGCGTCTACGAAGTGGCACGCCGCAACTGGATGAAGGACATTCATGGCCAAGCGCCTTCTCCGCCGATTCGGCGACCCAATCTCGCGGCTGCTGAATCGTCCGTTGAGACGGCTGATGTGGCTGCTCCGCCTGAACAGCCCGCTTCGCCCGAACAGCCTCAAGCTCCTGTGGAGAAGTCTCCAGAACAGCGGATTGACTTGGATCTGAATCCATCGCAGCCGGATGCTTCCTCGCCGTTCGATCAGAACATCCAGCTATCTCCCTGAATACAGCGCGTTTTTCCAAGATCTCGGGGCAAAATGCCCCAGGTCCTTGTTCTCCCATGAGTCCCCTGATTCGGCCGCTGCGCAGCCTTGCCAATGGCTTTGGAGTCGCTTGGTGGGCTCGCGTTCAGACGTCAGGCCCTGATGTGACCTATTGGTTCGGTCCCTTCATTACCCGCAAGGGGCTGGAGAGCGAGCTCAGTGCCTTCCTGGACGACGTCAAGTCGGAGCAACCCCAGTCGATCAGCCATTCCCTGCTGCGGACCCGGCGCTCCGAGCCCCTCACCATCTCAGTTGAGGGCTGATCCTGCGGCTGATAGCGTCCTTGCTGCAATGGATCGCAGGGACATGACGATCAGCGCGTGGCGTCAGCAACTGCAGAGCGGCGAGGTTTCCTCCCGCGAGCTCGTTGATCAGCACCTCAAGCGGCTCGAACGTTCTGAGCCTTCGCTGAACGCCTTTGTTGAAGTCACGGCTGATCAGGCCCGTGCTGAGGCGTCCCGCATTGATGAAGCCCGGGCCGCCGGCGAGACGCTCGGCCCCCTGGCGGGATTGCCGCTGGCGATCAAGGACAACCTCTGCACCAAAGGTGTTCGCACCACCTGTTCCAGCCGCATGCTCGACCAGTTCGTGCCGCCCTACGAATCCACGGTCACCGAGCGGCTCTGGCAGGCCGGTGGTGTGTTGGTGGGCAAGACAAATCTGGATGAGTTCGCCATGGGTGGCTCAACAGAAACGTCCGCATTCGGAGCCACACAGAACCCCTGGAACACCGCCCATGTGCCGGGTGGAAGCTCCGGTGGCAGTGCAGCGGCCGTCGCCGCCGGCAGTTGCGTTGCGTCGCTTGGTTCCGACACCGGTGGCTCCATCCGCCAACCGGCGTCGTTCTGTGGTGTGGTGGGCCTCAAGCCCACCTACGGCCGCGTCAGCCGTTGGGGCCTGGTGGCCTTCGCCAGCTCTCTGGATCAGGTGGGACCCTTTGCCGGCAGCGTTGCTGACGTGGCCGAACTGCTCCAGGTGATCGCCGGGCCCGACCCCCGCGATTCCACCTGCCTTGATGCAGCGGTTCCCGATTTCAGCGCCGGCCTCAATCAGTCCATCAAGGGACTCAAGGTGGGGGTGATCAAGGAGTGCTTCGATGCCGAAGGCCTCGATTCTGAGGTGAAGGCATCGGTGCAGGCCTCTGCTGCCCAGCTGGAGGCTCTTGGCGCTGAACTGGTGGAGGTGAGCTGCCCCCGCTTCAACGACGGCATCGCCACTTACTACGTGATCGCACCATCGGAGGCGTCGGCCAACCTGGCGCGATACGACGGTGTCAAATACGGCTTCCGTGCCGAAGACGCCGAGAGCCTTGCCGCGATGACGGCGCGCAGCCGTGCTGAAGGATTCGGTGCTGAGGTGCAACGGCGAATCCTGATCGGTACCTACGCCCTGTCCGCCGGATACGTCGATGCCTACTACAAAAAGGCGCAGCAGGTGCGCACCCTGATCCGGCGAGACTTTGACGCGGCCTTTCAGAGTGTGGATGTGCTGCTCACGCCAACAGCGCCGTCCACGGCCTTCAAGGCTGGCGCCCACGCCGACGACCCGCTGGCGATGTATCTGGCTGACCTGCTGACGATTCCGGTCAACCTTGCTGGACTTCCGGCCATCAGTGTTCCCTGTGGATTCAGCGCGGCAGGTCTGCCGATCGGGATGCAGCTGATCGGCAATGTGTTGGATGAACCGCGTCTGCTTCAGGTGGCTCATCAGTACGAGCAGGCCGCTCAGGTGTTTGCTTCACGCCCGGAAGCTGCACTGGTTCCCTGATCTGCGCCACATATGGGGGGTTGTGTTCCCCCTGAACGCTTGATCTTGCGTTGGGTCCTAGGCTGACCCCATGGCTTTCGTTCCTCTCCACAACCACAGCGACTACAGCCTTCTGGACGGTGCGTCGCAGTTGCCGGCCATGGTGGAGCGGGCAAAGCAGCTGGGCATGCCCGCCATCGCCCTGACGGATCACGGCGTGATGTACGGCGCGATTGAGCTGCTGAAGCTCTGTCAGGGTTCAGATCTCAAGCCGATCATCGGCAATGAGATGTATGTGATCAATGGCTCCATTGACGACCCACAACCCAAGAAAGAGAAGCGATATCACCTGGTGGTGCTGGCGAAAAACGCCACCGGCTACCGCAATCTGGTGAAGCTCACCAGCATCAGTCACCTGCGGGGGATGCGGGGACGCGGGATCTTCTCCCGTGCCTGCATCGACAAGGAACTGCTGAAGCAACACAGCGAAGGCCTGATCATCGCCACGGCGTGCCTCGGAGGTGAGATCGCCCAGGCGATTCTGCGGGGTCGCCCCGATGTGGCTCGCAAGGTGGCGGCTTGGTATCAGGAGGTGTTCGGCGACGACTACTACCTCGAGATCCAGGATCACGGATCCCCGGAAGATCGGATCGTCAACGTTGAGATCGTCAAAATTGCCAAGGAGCTTGGCATTCAGATCGTTGCCACCAACGATGCCCACTACCTGAGCAAGCAGGACGTTGAAGCCCACGATGCCTTGCTTTGCGTGCTCACCGGCAAGCTGATCACCGATGAGAAGCGGCTGCGTTACACCGGCACCGAATACATCAAAACCGAAGAGGAGATGGGCCTTCTCTTCGGGGATCACCTCGAGCCTGAGGTGGTTCAGGAGGCGATCGCCAACACCGTCAAGGTGGCCGAGAAGGTGGAGCCTTACGACATTCTTGGGCGCTATCAAATGCCCCGCTTCCCGATTCCCGAGGGCCATACCCCCGTCAGCTACCTGAGGGAAGTGACCGAGCAGGGATTGCGGGATCGGCTCGAGCTCAGCCCTGATGCTGCCTTGCCCGACGACTATGCCGAGCGCATGGCCCATGAGCTCAAGATCATGGAGCAGATGGGATTTCCCACCTACTTCCTGGTGGTGTGGGATTACATCCGTTTTGCCCGGGAACAGAACATTCCCGTCGGTCCGGGTCGTGGTTCCGCCGCAGGGTCGCTCGTCGCGTACTGCCTGGGGATCACCAACATCGATCCGATCACCAACTGCCTGCTGTTCGAGCGCTTCCTCAATCCGGAACGCAAGTCGATGCCTGATATCGACACCGACTTCTGCATCGAGCGTCGTGGTGAGGTGATCGACTACGTCACCGAGCGCTACGGCGAGGACAAGGTGGCGCAGATCATCACCTTCAACCGGATGACCTCCAAGGCGGTTTTGAAGGATGTGGCCCGGGTGCTCGACATTCCCTACGGGGATGCCGACCGTCTGGCGAAGCTGATCCCGGTGGTTCGCGGCAAGCCCGCCAAGCTCAAGGCGATGATCGGCGAGGAATCACCCAACCCCGAGTTCCGCGAGAAGTACGAGGCGGATCCAATGGTGAAGCGTTGGGTGGACATGGCAATGCGGATTGAAGGCACCAACAAAACCTTCGGTGTTCACGCAGCTGGTGTGGTCATCGCCGCTGATCCCCTCGACGAACTGGTGCCGTTGCAGCGCAACAACGATGGTCAGGTGATCACGCAGTACTTCATGGAAGACGTGGAATCCATGGGTCTGTTGAAGATGGATTTCCTGGGGTTGAAGAACCTCACGATGATCGAAAAGACCCTCGAACTGGTGGAGGTGAGCAGTGGCACCCGTGTCGACCCCGACAAATTGCCGCCCCAGGATGAAGAGACCTTTGCCCTTCTGGCGAGAGGTGATCTGGAGGGGATCTTCCAGTTGGAATCCAGCGGAATGCGGCAGATCGTGCGTGATCTCAAGCCGTCATCCCTGGAAGACATCTCCTCGATTCTTGCCCTTTACAGACCGGGTCCCCTCGATGCTGGCCTGATTCCCAAATTCATCAACCGCAAGCACGGCCGGGAGGCCATCGACTTCGCCCACGCGATTCTTGAGCCGATCCTGTCCGAGACCTACGGGATCATGGTGTACCAGGAACAGATCATGCGGATCGCGCAGGATCTGGCCGGTTACTCCCTGGGTCAGGCCGATCTGCTCCGGCGGGCGATGGGCAAGAAAAAAGTGTCCGAGATGCAGAAGCACCGCGGCATCTTCGTTCAGGGTGCTGGAGAGCGCGGCGTTGATCAAAAGGTCGCCGACGAACTGTTCGATCAGATGGTTCTCTTCGCTGAATACTGCTTCAACAAGAGCCATTCCACGGCCTATGGCGCCGTTACCTACCAGACGGCTTACCTGAAAGCGCACTACCCGGTCGCTTACATGGCGGCTCTGCTCACGGTGAACGCCGGAGCTGCCGACAAAGTGCAGCGCTACATCTCCAATTGCAATGCGATGGGGATTGAGGTGATGCCCCCGGATGTGAATGCCTCGCTCACCGATTTCACCCCCAATGGCGATCGGATCCTGTTCGGCCTCTCCGCCGTTCGCAACCTTGGTGATGGTGCGATCCGTCAATTGATCGCCGCCCGCGATAGCGATGGGCCTTTCCGTTCCCTGGCGGATCTCTGCGACCGCATCCCGTCCTCGGTGCTCAACCGCCGTGGTCTGGAGTCGTTGATTCACTGCGGTGCCCTGGATGCCATGGATCCGCAGGCCAACCGTGCTCAGCTGATGGCAGATCTTGATCTGCTGCTCGACTGGGCCTCCTCACGGGCCAAAGATCGAGACAGCGGTCAGGGCAATCTTTTTGATCTGATGGCTCCTGCGGCCGATGCCGATGGGCCGGCGGATCTCAGCCATGCACCCAAGGCGGCGCCGGTGCCGGACTATCCCCCAACCGAAAAGCTTCGTCTTGAAAAAGATCTGGTGGGCTTCTACCTCTCCGATCACCCGCTCAAACAGCTCACACCCTCGTCGAAGTTGCTGGCTCCCATCGGTTTGGGCTCCCTGGAGGAACAGCCTGACAAAGCCAAGGTGAGTGCCATCGCGATGGTGGCTGAAATGCGCCAGGTCACCACCCGTAAGGGCGATCGCATGGCGATCCTGCAGCTCGAGGATCTCACCGGAAGTTGCGAAGCCGTGGTGTTCCCCAAGAGCTACGCGCGCCTTGCAGATCACCTGATGGCAGAAGCCCGACTTTTGGTGTGGGCTGGGGTCGATCGGCGTGACGAGCGCGTGCAGCTGATCATTGACGACTGCCGTGCCGTCGATGAGCTCAATCTGCTGCTGGTTCAGCTCCCCTCCGATCAGGCCAGCGACATTGCCATTCAGCACAAGCTGCGGGAATGCCTGAACCAACATCGCCCTGAGCGGGATGAGCTGGGCGTGAAGGTGCCTGTGGTCGCCGAGGTGTGCCACGGCGACAGTGTTCGCTATGTGCGACTCGGCTCCCAGTTCTGCGTCAAAGACGTTGATGCAGCGATCGCGTCACTGCGCACTCAATCCTTTGAAGCCCGGTGCAGCGACCGTCTGGTGCTCACCTAATTGTCTGATCAGGAGGGCCTGATCCACAGAACTGGATCAGGACTTCGATTGCTGTTGCTGCTGCTTCTGGGCCCGGATCGACTCCTTCATCCGCTGAATGTTCGGCTTGAAGTTCTCGAATCCGAGCAGAGAACCCGGTTCGGGATCCCAGCTGGCGGTCAACACGCCAACGCTGAGGCCCACTAGACCCAGGAGGAAAAACAGGCCGGAACCCGTCAGCGTGAGCCCTGGAGCGATATCGGCGATGCCACGGGTGACAACGAAATAACTGCCAACAAAAACTCCCATCCCAGCGAGGGACGGGAGTCCTGTGAATACAGCAACCCGGCGAGCCATCCGATCGGCCACGTAGCGAGGAATGGCTTCCTGCCGAGGCGTCCCTGAAGCAGGTTTGCTTCCCTTCCCAGACCCTTTGGGCTCAAAGGGGAGGGCGTTGCGTTGCTCAGGCATGGGGGACGTCGATCAGCCGCGGATGCCCAGTTTGGCGATCGTGTCGGCGTAGCGTTGCTCGCTCTTGCTGCGCATGTAGCTCAACAGGCGCTTGCGGCGGCCAATCATCTTGAGCAGCCCCTGCCGTGAGGAGAAGTCATGGATGTTGTTCTGCAGGTGGCTGCTGAGACGGTTGATCCGCTCACTCAGCATGGCCACCTGGACCTCGGCAGAACCGGTGTCGGTGCCGTGGGTCTGGTGGGTGTTGATCAGCTGCTGCTTCTCGGTGGTATCAAGCGACATGCGCGGGGGGCGGCCTTGTCAGTGCAAACAACCAGCTTACCTTCGCGTGGGGCGGCTCAGGCCGATTCGCGGCTCAGCCATTGCAGGCAGCCCCGCAGCCAGGCGTCCTGGTCGTCTCCAGCAGGCGGTTGGCCATCGGCGCCCTCAGCGATCGCACGGATGGCTCGACGGATTTCCAGATCGTCGTAACCCAGCATCGAGAGGGTCGCTTCCACATCGGCACCGCTTGCCGGCATCTGCTCCGAGCTGACGCCTTCCGCCAGCGATGGGGCGGGATCCACGCCCGCGAAGGCCGCAATCGAGGCCCTGAGTTCCACCGCCAGGCGCTCAGCGGTGCGTTTGCCGATGCCCTGCGCCTTGCAGAGGCGACGCAGATCACCGCTGCTGATCGCTTCCACCAGCTCCTGGGGCTTGCATTCCTGCATCAGCGCCAGACCGGCCTGGGGGCCCACACCGCTGACGCTGATCAGCAGCCGGAACAGATCCCGCTCCTGGCGCAGGGGAAAGCCGTAGAGGCTGCTGCCGTCCTCCCGCTGCACCTGATGAATCCACAGGTTTAGGTCGCCGTCCGCCGGAAGGTTCTGCTGATGCCGCTCGGTCAGGTGCACCTCATATCCGACCCCACCGCAGAGCAGCAGAACGCCGCTACGGTTGTTTTGACTCCAGCACTCCATCGGTCGTCCCTGAAGCCAGCCGATCATGGGGAGAGGTTTCAACCGCGTCATGTTGCCGCAGCTGTCATTGCCTGTCTCTGCTTTCAAGCGCGTTGTGCGCCGTTTGCTTCAGGTGCTGTGCGTTCTATCGATCGTGGTTTCACTGACGGCATGCAATGGATCTCAGCCGCCACGGGCTCTCCTGAATGAAGCCCTGGCCCTGCAGATTCAGCTCACCCAGTCGGCCATTGCCAGCTCCCTCGATCTCACCCCGATGCCCATCGCCCCAAGCGTGAGTCGGGTGCGGGTGGAGGACCAGGAAAGTTTTTCCCTGGGTGACGAGCAGGGCCTCAGGATTTCAGGCCGCTTCGACTGGCAGCTCCCCGGCGACCGTGTGCAGGTGGATAGCCTGTTTGAACTGTTTCTGCAGCGGGGCTCCCGTGGTCAGAGCTGGCGCCTGGCCAGACCCAAGGGTGGATCCGACGACCGCCAGGCCTGGCTGACGTACCCCCTGGGTTTGGACAAAGCCTGATCTCTAACGTCGCGCCGACAGGCTGATCAGGGTGGCGGCCAGCACCAGCATCCCGCCGCCCACCTGCCAGGCATTGATCGATTCGGCGAACCACAGCCGGCCCCAGCCTGCGGCAAAGACCACCTGCACGTAGTTGATTGATGTGGCTCGGGCGGCGGGCAGGCAGCGCAGGCCCTCGGTCACCCAGATCTGGCCCAGCTGGGTCATCACCCCGACCCCCAGGAGCCAGAACCATTCGATGCCTTGGGGCCAGACCCCTTGCTGCAGCACCCAGGGCAGGGTCAGGGGAACCGAGATCATCGGGAAATAGAGGATGATCACCAAGGGGTGCTCGGTTTGCGACAGCCGCCGCACACTCACGTAGGCCAGGGCGGTCATCAGAGCGCCACCAATGCCGATCAGGGCAGGGATCAGTTGCGCAGGTTGGGCTGTTCCCGTGAGCCACTGCGGTTGCACCACCAGGGTGACGCCGATCCAGCCCAGCAGAACCGCTGCACTGATGCGTCGGCGCAGGGGCTCGCCCAGCAGCAACAGCGCTGCCACGGCGGTGAAGGTGGGGTAGGTGTACTGCAGCACCGTCGCTGAAGCGAGCGGCAGCTGGTCGATCGCTTCGAAGAAGCAGAGCAGGGCCAAGCTGCCCAGCACCCCCCGCGCCACCAGCAGCCCCCGTCGCTGGCCCCACGGGGAGACCCCGGCCAGGCGCAGGCCCACAGCGGTCAGAACGATGCTGATCAGGGCCCGGCACAGCACGATTTCCGCCACCGGAAGCCGACTGTTCAGTTGCTTGACGCAGACCGTCATCAGGCTGAAGGCCAGGGAGCTCAGGATCAGGGCACGGCTGCCCCGCACCGAGTCCTGGTTCCACCAGGGCTGTGGGGTCTGCGGTTCGGCCATGGCTGTTCGGATGACGGGGTGCACGGAACCCTGCGACTTCGCAGAATGGACCGATGGTGAACGCCCGCCTGCACCCAAGAACGATCGAGGCCGTCAAGGAACGGGCCGACATCGTTGATGTGGTGGGCGAGCACGTGGTGCTCAAGAAGAAGGGACGGGAATTCGTCGGGATCTGTCCGTTCCATGACGACAGCAAACCGTCGATGACGGTGTCGCCCGCCAAGCAGTTCTACTACTGCTTCTCCTGTGGTGCTGGCGGCAACTCCATCAAGTTCCTGATGGAGTTCCAGCGCCAGAGTTTCAGCGATGTGGTGCTGGATCTGGCGCGGCGTTATCAGCTGCCGATCGAGACGGTGGATGGTCCGCAGCAGGAACGGCTGCGGCAACAGTTGTCCCGCAGGGACAAGCTGCAGCGGGCCCTGGCCCTGGCTGCCGGTTGGTTCCGCAGCCAGTTGATGGCGCCTGCTGGAGCAGAGGCCCTCAAGTACCTCAGTGAGGCCAGAGGGTTGAGTCCCGCCACCCAGGAGACCTTTCAACTCGGCTATGCGCCGGATCAGTGGGATGGTCTGCTCAAGCATCTTCAGCAAGTTGAGGGGCTGGCGCCTGAGCTTCTCGAGGCTGCTGGGCTGGTGGTTCCCCGCAAGGGGGGCAACGGGTTCTATGACCGCTTCCGCCATCGGGTCATGGTGCCGATCCATGACCGTCAGGGCCGGGTGATCGGTTTCGGGGGACGCAGCCTTGATGGCAGCGAACCGAAATACCTCAACTCCCCCGAGACCGAAGTGTTCGAGAAGGGGAAGCATCTGTTCGGTCTCGACAAGGCCTCCAATGCCATCCGCAAGGACGACAGGGCAGTGGTGGTGGAGGGCTATTTCGATGTGATTGCCCTGCATGCCGCCGGCATCACCAACGCTGTGGCCTCCCTCGGCACGGCCCTGAGCAGTCAGCAGATCACCCAGTTGTGCCGCGTCAGCGACAGCAAGCGGATCGTTCTGAATTTCGACGCCGACGGTGCCGGTGTCCGTGCCGCCAATCGAGCCATCGGCGAGGTGGAGCAGCTGGCGATGCAGGGCCAGCTGGAGCTGCGGGTTCTGCACCTTCCTTCAGGCAAGGACCCCGATGAGTTCCTCAAACAGAACGCGGCCGGCGATTACCGCGCTCTGCTCGATCAGGCCCCCCTCTGGCTGGATTGGCAGATCGAGCAGGTGCTGGAGCAGCGCGATCTCAGCCGGGCCGACCAGTTCCAACAGGCGGTCACGGCCCTGGTGGGGCTGCTGGGCAAACTGCCACAGTCCGCCGTGCGCACCCACTACCTCCAACGGGTGGCGGAGCGCCTCAGTGGTGGCCAGGGACGCCTGGCGCTTCAGCTCGAGGACGACCTGCGGCAGCAGGTGAAGGGCCAGCGTTGGCATGGGCGCTCCAGCCGTCATGAGCAGCCCGGTGAATCCGGACAGCGGGAGCGTTGTGAGGCCGATCTGCTGCGGCTGTATCTGCATTGCCCCCGGCATCGGGCCACGATTCGCCAGGAACTGCGCAAACGCGAACTGGAGGATTTCGCCATTCCCCATCACCGCCATCTCTGGGCGGCCATTACGGATCTCGAGGAGACCAACCTGGGTGAGGGGCGCATGGAGTCGATCAGCCGTTGCGACGACGACGGCGAGGGTCTGGATCTCATCGATCTGCCCCGCTTGCTCACCGATCAGCTCTTGCTGGAGAGCAGTGCGCTGGTGTCTCGCCTGACGCCCCTTTTGGAGCCAGGTGAATTGCAGCGTGTTGCCCTGGCGGAGCCCCTGGAGCAGCTGCGGGGTATTGCTGCTCTGCTGGAGCGTCAGAAAAGCTTGAAGCGCTGCCGGCACCTGTTGGAGGCCTGGGGCGGCCAGCGTCTGCAAACCCTGGAATCCTGCATCGCTGTTCTGATTGATCAGGAGGCTTCGTCAGATCAGGCCTCCGTGGACATGGAGGTGCGGATTCAGGCCCTCTTCGATGACCTCAACCGTGATGCGCTGCGCTACCAGGAGTTGTATTACACCGAGCGAAAACACATCGGCCATCTGGATCAGCAACGTTGCGCCAGTTACACCGTTCCCCCGGCCGCCTGAGCCATGGGCCGGTGGTCTGGGCAAACTGCATCAGGATCTGTTCCTCGAGTTGAAGATGTCTGAATTCTTCGAAGCGATCTGGCACGGTGAGGGCGTCGGCGACGGCGGTGATCTGGAGGAAGCGCTGCAGGCCTACGTCGCGGTGAAGCCGGAGGAGGGGGATTGGGTTGAGGCTTGCGCCGCCGAGGGGGCCGACCCTGTGATCGAGCGCTTCGCCTCGTTTGACGCCTACCTCGACAATGCTGATCCGCTGGAGCGCATTGCCGTCACCCCGCAGATGATCAGCGAAGCCCTTGCGTTGTTGCCGTCCTGATGACTGATTCGCAACTGGATTTCGCCGCGCTCGATCCGGTCAACCACCTCTGGCCGGCCTTCGTGGAGCGTCTGGGTTCCGAGAAGGCTCAGCGGGCTGTTCGTCAGGCGCTGGATCTGCAGGGCATGCGAGGGCACCAGGGCACCCTGCCGGTGCTGTTCACTGAAACCGGAGGACTGGCGTTGGCCAGCGCCGATCTGGTGCGGGAGCAGACGGGTCTCAACGCCCATGGCGAGCGGATGGTCTTGCTGCTCAGCACCCGTGAGCAGGTCATCCAGTTGCTGCAGGAGGTTTGAGGCCTGGCTCAACGCTGTGGGTCAGGCCTTCACCACCGGTAGGTCCTGCAGACGGGTGGTGGCGGCGCGGCTGAGTTGCTCACGCCGCATCAACCAACTGGGCTGCAGTCCGCAACCGGCCCATTGCAGGGTTCCACGCCCGTAACGCCGATTGATCCGGTCGATGGTCTGCATCAGGCACTCCCGTTTCTGCTGCTGCTCCTCACTCATCGGCACCATCAGATGGGTCTGCAGGATGTCGTGGCTCTGCAAGTGCTGCATCAGCACGCCGGCCTTGGCCAGTGGACGGTGGGGGCGAAAGATCCGTGCCACCAAGGGCCGTGCCGCCTCCAGCAGCACGGCTGTGTCATTGCTCGGCAGGTCCAGCTGCGTGCTGGCGGCTTGGCTGTAAAGCCCAGGAGCGAACGGGCTGGTGCGGGTGTAGATGGTGAGGGCTGCTGCCCGTTGCCGTTGCTTGCGCAATTTCTCGGCGGCGCGCACCACATAGGTGGCGATGGCCTGGTGCAGCTCCTCCTGGCTGGTGATGGGTCGACTGAAGCTGCGGCTCACGCAGGTTTCTTGCTTTGGTGCTGGTGCCAGCTCCAGCGGCAGGCAGGCATGGCCCCGCAGCTCCCGTTGCAGCCGCAGACCCACCACGCCGCATTTGGCGCGCAGTTCACCGCTCGGCATGTCCCGGAGTTGTCGTGCGTTGCTGACGCCCCGCAGGCGACACCAATGGGCCAGTTGTCGACCGATTCCCCAGACATCCTCAATCGCAATGGTTTCCAGCCAGCGATCAGGGTTGTCGCACTGGCCGAGGTCGAACATCCCGGCATGGTCTGGGGTCTGTTTGGCCAGGCGATTGGCCAGCTTGGCCTGGGCCTTGCTGGCCCCTAAGCCGATGGCGATCGGTAGGCCGAGGTTCTGCCGTGCCCGTGCCCGCAGCTGGCGGGCCCAACCCTGCAGGTCGCCATCGCGGGGACGACGAATTCTCCCGAAGGCCTCGTCAATCGAATACACCTCCAGCTCTTCACAGTGGGTCTCCAGCAGGCTCATCATCCGCTGGCTCATGTCGGCATAGAGGGCGTAGTTCGAACTGCGCACCACCACGTTGTGCCGTTCAAGCTCCCGGCGCGCCTTGAAGTACGGCGTCCCCATACGGATGCCGAGGGTACGGGCTTCGGCACTGCGCGCAACGATGCAGCCGTCGTTGTTGGACAGCACCACCACGGGGTGACCGATCAGAGCCGGATCCAGGCTCTGTTCGCAGGAGGCATAGAAGTTGTTTCCATCGATCAGAGCCGTGGCCTGAGGCATGGCGATGTCGCTTCAGAGCGGATGGATCACGTGGATAGCGACGCCCCAGATCTGCACTTCGCCGCAGCGGTGAAGCTCCAGTGGCGGATAGTCCGGATGGGCGGCTTCCAGGCGCAACCGGCCGCGATGACGCATCAGGCGTTTGAGGGTGAAGGCACCATCGAGCACCGCCACAACCACCTGGCCCGGGCGCGGGTTGAGGCTGCGATCGACCACCAGAAGATCGCCGTCGTGGATGCCGGCGTCGGTCATCGATTCGCCGCTCACATGCAGGAAAAAGGTGCTGGTGGGATGCCGGATCAGCTGTTCATTGAGGTCGATCCCCACGTCGACGTAGTCATCGGCGGGGGACGGGAAGCCAGCGGCGACCCGTCCCCCGGCCAGGGGCAGCGTGAGTCGACTGCGCTTGGGCTGCAGGGGAAGCGGTCTGTGTTGGAGCTCCACAGAGCATCAAATTAGTATTTTTGTACTATAGAAGAGGTTCTTGTTGGCCGAGCTACGTTCAGGTTGTGCCGGTTTTCAGCCGATGGACAAGCGGTGGAAACGGAGCCCACCGACGGCCCTAGGCCAGGCTTTTTATCTCAGCCCTATGTTCTCGAGGCTGAGGATCGAGACGAGGGATTACCGATCTCATCCGGTTCTGGGTGGAATCAGTAGCACCCGTTGGGGAGCTTACGAGCGGTTTGAGCGGCGTCATGCTTCGCTTGCATATCAATTGAAGGATCAGCCGGTGGCATCGTCAGCCATTCAGTTGATCGGCAGGAGAGCAAGAGTGATGCCAGCTTTATTGTCTCCTGAGATATATGGCATCAAAGCAGTTGCTGCGAGGCACGGGCGGCTGAAGAAGCCCGGAGTTATTGCAGGTCATCGCGGTCGGAACCGTTTGGCTGGAAGTCGTGGTGATGACGTCCTCATGGGCTTCGCCGGACGGGATGTTCTGATAGGGGGGAAGGGGAGCGATCTGCTGTCGGGGGGCACTGGAGCAGACCGTTTCCGATTTCGAAAGGTCGATCGTCGGGGTCAAGGCGTGGATACGGATACGGTTGTCGACTTCAATCCAGACGAAGGGGACCGGATCAAAATCAATGGCGTTAGCCATGACGTCGGCATGGATGGCTTCTCCGGGCGGTCTGGCGAGCTTCAAGCGATGGTCTGGATGGCTGGAATGTTGCCTGAATCGGAGGGCAGGGTGCCGGGTTGGATGATTCAGGGAGTGATGCTGGCGGTGGACGACGACGGGGATAAACGCGCCGATGCTTTCATCCAGCTCCCTGGCCTGGGTGAGTGGCGAAAAGAGTGGCTGGTTTCTCAAGGGATGTGATTCCTTAATTCATCAGGGAAGATGTCGTTTCTCGCTCGAAACGGCATGGCTGACTCCCCTTACCTCGTGGCCATGGCTCTGATCGATCAGCAGGGCCGGCGCGCCCTGCCCCTGGGGGGACGGTCTCAGAAAGAGGTGGCTCCGCAGGGTGAGGCTCCGGAGGTGTTGGGCCATGCACTGGTGCTGGAGCTGTTGCTGCGGGTGTGGCAGCGCAGTGATCAGGGTGTGCTGCAGCGTGCGGCTGGAGCCGACAGCCTGCTGCTGGTGGAGCTGCCGATGGAACGGCTGCCGGAGGACGTGCCCAGGCTCAAGGCGGACTGGTTGAACACGGGGGATACGGCCGCGTTCAAAGCGGCATTGCATGCTTTCTCCCCGCGGGCCTGGACGGTTTCGATCGAAAAATTCAAGCCGGTGGCTCTGCAGCCGTTGTGGTGAGGGGCGCTTGCTCCCAAATATTCACGGCCACGGAATAGCGCTCGCCTTCGAACGGGTTGATCCGGTGCAGGATGCCGGGGGAGAACAGCACCAGACGGTTCACCACCGGTGGGATCGAGATCACCGAGCGGAATGTGGGTAACGGCCCCTGGTATCCGTTCTCGATCGGAGGGCTGTCGGCTACCAGCAGTTCGCCGCCAGCGCAGCTCACGTGGGGGTAAAACACGGTGGACAGCAACGGAAGCAGGAAACGGCCGCTGCGTCGACCTTCCAGCTCGTCCTTGTCGATGTGCCAGTCGAGATCGTTGTTGGTGTTGCACCACCACTCGACTCCAGTCCGCTGGGGTGCGAACGGTGTTGCCAGAGGGAGCAGGGCCTCGTCGAGGTAGTGATCGACGACGGCTTGCTGAGCGGCTGCGTGAATCGAGCGGGGAGAACCGGTTTCGGGTCGCCAGCTGAATTGAGCATCACCGTCGTGTTCCTCCTTGAGTCGCCCGTGGATGTCACAGAGGTCGCGTAGGTCTAGAAGGGTGCTGGCAGGCAGAAGGTTGTCGATGATGTGCAGCATGGTCATGCCTCCCCTGCAGCTTGTGCCTGCAGGTGCATCACGTAGTGAAACGCCTCACTGTCGGTGTCACGAGCAATTTTTTTGAGCCCGAAGCCGTCGCGACGTTTGATCATGCGATCGATACTTTTGCAGGACACGTTCTTTGTCTTTGGAACTTTGATCAGTGGGTCCCGGAAGCGCTGATCGGGACCCTCTAGGAGCCTCAGGATTGTGGGGATCGCGACCTCGGTCAGGGGCCAGTGACGTTTGGGATGTTTTTCGAAATGGCTGGTGTCGAAATAGGCGTTGTAGATCACGCCAAAGCTCTTAAAAACGGACCAGGGCATGTGTGCGCCACAGACGCGGCCCATGCGCAGTTGGGATGAATCTCCATCGAGCATCTCCGCGACAAACCGCTGGATACGTCGGTCGTTTTGGGCTTTGTTGGACCATTTCCAGCCTGCTTTGTCGCCTCGAAATGACCGATTGCCGCAGCCGATCTTGCTCTTGATCAGCTGCTTTTTCACATCGCTGGAGACGAGTAGATCCGTGTCTGTATGAATCAGCACCTTGTCGTGACTGTGCTGGTCGGAAAGGACGGTCTTGATCAGCTCACACAAGGCGTAGGCCGTGCAAGCCCGCCAAGTGGGTCGACTGCGTTTGGTGAAGACAACACTGTGCCCCTCCCGTTCGGTGAAGGCGGTGAGTTCGGATTGGAGATCAGGGTGACTCTCCAGAGACACGTGGAAGTAATGACGCAACTCAAAGGGCGCAAGAAACACCCTGTAGTTCTCCAGTTGTCGGGCGATGTGATCAATCGACTGGCCGTGGATCGGGGACAGCAGAGCCAGACGCATGGTCGAGGGGGAAAGATCAGCGGCCATCCGTGAACCCTAGGCACGGTGATAGGGGCTGCCTTGGACAATCGCCTGGGCACGGAACAGTTGTTCCACCAGCATCAGCCGCGCCAGTTCGTGGGGGAAGGTCATCGGGGAGAGGCTCAGTCGCCATTGGGCCTGCGCCTTGAGCTCAGCGGTGAGACCGTCGGCTCCACCAATCACAAAGGCCAGCCGCTGGTTGCCGAATTGCTCGAGTCGTTGTGCGAAGGGAACTGACGCCAAGGTGTCGCCCTGTTCCATCAGCGCAATCAGGGTTTCATCGGGCCGCAGGGCTGCCCTGATGGCATCGGCTTCCTTGTCTGGGTTGCTGTCGCGCAGTTCGCTGATGGTCAACCCAGGCAGGCGTTTCAGGTAGAGGTCAATACCGTCCTGAATCCAGCCACGACGCACTTTGCCCACGGCAAGAATCCGGCAACGGGCCGGGTTCAAACGTCGTCTCCCTCGTCCTCGAGCAGCAGCTGCCCGAAAGCCACGTAGAGGCTTTCCTCCTCGCTGCCCGGGTCCACCTTCGGCCGTTTCGGCTGGGTGTTTTTTCCCGGTCCGGGCTGGCTGCGCGCTGGTGCGGCAAGGGCTGGGGAGCTGTCGTTGCTGTTGAGCGGCGACGGTTGGGCCGATGGTTTGCGTTGGGCCTCCAATTGTTTGAGGCGGTCCATCAGGTGCTCAGGAACGGTGCCGTCCTGGCTGGCCTTCATCAGTTCCCGGAAGAGCTCTTCGGGGTTCTTCTCGGTTTCAACGCGATGGCGAACCTGGCTGGCTCTGGGCGCTGCCGAAGGCTTCTCCGGTTCCGGCAGGCGCGCGGGGAGTTGACGCCCCAACTCACGCAGGCGCTCAAGGCTGCGGGGATCAAAACTCATGGGTCAAGCGCAACCGAGACTCTCGCGGGTGCTGCGGCCCGTGACGGAATTCGTTCCGTCGGCAACGGCGCAGAGGCTTTTGAGTTGGTCTCCCCGCATGGGAACGTCGGTGAAGTCGGCTCCTGTGATCGACACATCGCTGAAACGGGTGTTGAAAGCAAAAGCTCCCTCCAGCACGGCGTCCTCAAGGTTGGTGCCAGTCATCACAGCGGCGTCCAGGGTGGCTTCGCGCAGGTCGGTGCCGCTGAGGTCGGCATCCTGCAGCTTGGCGCCGTAGAGGCTGGCTCCCCGCAGATCCGATCCGGAGAGGTTGGCTTCGCGCAGGTTGCTGAGGTTGAAGGTGGCCCCCCGCAGGTCCTTGTTCGAGTAGTCGGCACCGATCAGCACCTGTTTGGCCACATCCATCGCGGCGTGGGCCGGAGCCGCCAACAGCCACTGGCATGAGAACACCACCAGAGAGATCAGTACGGCCGTGAAGCGTCTGCGCATGATCGGAACCATCACCGCTGAACCCTAGAACCGTTCCAGGGGGGGGACGCAAAGACGGAACGGTAGATGTCAGGTGGAGACTGAAGATTGAGGCTCTGACTGTGGTCTTGCTCGGTCTCGGTGACTGAAGTTGTGGACAAATGTGTGCACAAAAGACGTACGATGGGGTCATCGAGAACGCGGTCGACGTGGCACCCAAGGGCAACTTCAAGTCCGACAAGCAACACAGCGGCACTCCTGGATTGATCCAGCGGGGCAATGGGAAGTGGGCTGTGAAGGTCAACTTCACCAAGGAAGAGCAAGCCGCTTGGTTGAAGGTGCGAAGGGAACGCAAGCGATATATCCAGGTCAGCCTCAGGACCGATTCACTGGAACTGGCTCGGCAGACACACCCCGAGGAACTGCTGAAGATCCGAAAGGAGATCAGTCAGGTGATGGTTGCGAGCGGGAACCTCGACCAGCTGCATCCAACGGAAAGGCTGAAGTACGGGGTTGGCCGTGCGTATCAGGGAATGGTGAGGGGATCGGAGAAACCCTCATCAAGAGCAGTCGGGATGGCCGATGCACTGGGTGACCTGCTCGCTCGTATCGATGAAATGCCTCCAGAACGGGCTGTGGCAGCCGTGGAGGAGCTGAAGGATGTGCTGAGCACCAGGCTCGTCGAAGCGGCTCAGGACGGAGCTGAGAAGGTGCTTGAGAGGGAAGGGTTGGATGCAACACCTGAGAGCCTCTCCATCACAGAGACATCTCTTCAGTTCGCAGCCAATACAGCACTGGGTGAGGTCTCATCTCGTGGCAGTCGTGGCGTCTTCGCGCAGTCGAGAGTCCAGCTCACCTGCAACTGACCGAAGCAGCAGCTGTGACTGAACCGGTCGTTATGACTGCTGAATCGCTGACGGTCTGGGATCTGCTGAAGGCATATGCAGACCACAACCGTGAGAACAGCAAACCAGTCGTCGAGAAGCGAGAGCGGCTGACCCGTGAGTGGGTTGAGTTCATCGGTGGCGATTCAGTGGCCCTGGTGACGAGCAAGAACCTCGTGAAATATCACTCACATTTGGCCGATCTGATGTATGCCAACAAGGCAAAGAAGGTGAAAGATCCACTGGCATTGAAGACCGAGCACGGTGTCAACTGTAAAGCCAAACATGTGAAGATGTTGGTGAATATGTGGAACAAGATTCACGCAGGCCAACCTGATGAGTAGCTGCCGATTGTTGACTTCATGTTGTTGAAGCAATCAGAGGCATCGAAGAAAGAAGCCAAGCTCAAGGAGCGCACCAAGGCGACGACCGAGGAAGCGAAGATCGGACTGTTGGCACAGGCATTGACCGAAGCCGAGAACCCAGGCAAAGACAGGCGACCTGAAGTGCTTGGTGCTCGTCATGGCACCTGGAAAGCACTGGTGTTGATGGACAACACAACCCTGCGTCGTTGTGAGATTTCGATGCTCCAGTGGAAGCACATCGTGAAGGTTCAGGGTGTCTGGTGTGTCGACGTGATGATCTCCAAGACTGCCGCAGGTATTCGACGCATCCCCATGAACGAGACGCTGCAGCGTGTGCTGTTGCCACTGAAGAAAAAGGTGGCCAACGATGAGGCATACGTGGTGGACAACGCAGCCCAAACCAACGACATCCCTGAGGCAAAGATCTCCAATTGGTGTCGGACCCGTGGCACCAAGCTGGGCATTGCTGATCGGGTCAATCCACACTCATGGCGACACGATGCAGGTGTTGACCTCGGCACCAACGTCCCTGAAGGTGTGAAGAAAGCGAAGAAAGCGTTGATGGGTCACGCCGGGGATGTGACTCAGCAGTACTGGTCAGAAAATCTGGCGGCGATGCGTGAGTACGTGGAGGTGTTGGGCACCCATGACGAGGCATTGCTTCAACGGATGGAAGCGTTGGTGAAGGCAGCGCCGAAGGGTCCACATTCCTTCGCGTTGATCGGGGTTGAGGAGGGGTGAGCAGTGACTCACCAGTAATCAAAAAACCCGCCATTGCTGACGGGGTGGTGTGTGTGAGGTTCTGTCGGGAGATGGATAGCGACAACAACGCTCCCTGCTTTTCCCTTGCGGGTCTTCTCCCCCATCTAGTTGGCCTACGTCAAACCTCTTCCATACAAGCTTCTTCAGAAGCCACCACCTTGGTTTGATGCCCGGTTATCGCTTAAGGCAGAGGACAGTCCTCTACTCAATATCCGCCAATTCGCAGAACCATCTCAAGAGCACTCAAGCCAAAGATGAAAGTGCCGCCCAGCAGTGCGAGTTCCTTCTTGGACGAAGCCATTGGAAGCAGGGCAGAGCCCATGATCAGCGATGCGAAGAATATTAAGGGATTCTGTAATTCCAAATAAGCGCCTCTTGTTGCCGAAGTCAGTCTCTCACCGGATGTAACGGAAACTTCATGTACTTGAGTTCAAGTACCTACAGATATCTATACATTTTTTACACAACTTAATTTCTTCGGCGAGAGTCAATTCAAGTGCCCTCGCTGTACGGATCCACCGCTGAGCAGTAAGTCCAATGTTTACAGCTCCTGTGCGGGTGGGCTCCAGGGGCCAACAAACCTTGTCTGAGGTGGCAGGAACCAAGCACTTGGCACTGACGAAGAGTCACGTATCCGAAGTGATCGCAGGTGGCACAACTCTTGTGGCCCCTGAAGGACTCAAGCTCCCGATCGTCGACAAAAGCCCACTCCTCCATCAGCTCTCCATTGCGGTACGTCTGTACTACTACAGGTCAGAGGGGGTTGGCAGCGGGTTCAGGCTTCCGTTGTGGCATCCACCTCAAGCAGGACTGCTCCATCTGGGCTGAGCACCCTGGTTTTCCTGCCGATCACCTTGGCAATCCTCGTCGCTTCTGCTGAGGCGGCCTCCAATGACGCTGCTGACGTATGAAGGTGCCATTCCAGGAAAGGGTTGAGTTCTTCGACTCGGAACTGCCTTTCTGCCATGCCTCTCAGTATCAGTCGAACCCAGTCAGTGCGATCTAGGCGTTCTAGGTGTGAAAAGACCAGCATTCGCTCGCAGTAGTAGGCAATACAAATGAGACCTATCTCAGCCGTTTTTAAGGGAACTGAAATTTGCTGGAGACATCGCTGCAGGGTTGCCCTACCGCCCCCATATTTGGTGTCCAAACGGTGCCACTTGTCACTGTCTTGGCAGCACGGGAGAGCGACCCGTTAGCTGGCAGTCAAGCCACCCTTGGCACGAGCGATGTCAGGGGTTGCTTTCTGCGTATGTCAGAAATCCGAAGACATGTGGTGCGTTTGCGTAAGAGGTATGTGCCGCGCCGAACGTGTTTAAGCGGATACTGCATCGCTCGGGGAGGACTAGTTCCTCCTCGCAGTTCCGTGACCCCAAGTCCTTGCTTCGGTTGTTGACCTGCCGAAGGAGGGGTCTGCCAGCAAGTAAAGCAATCTGGAAACGCTGATCAGTGGTTAGGGAAAAGGAGGCTGCCGTAGGGCTCCCCTCCGCTGTGGCAAGAAAGCCCCCTGGTGGTGTCAGTCCAGGGGTGCTTCCGACATAACGCTGGCGAAGAAGCTCGTGGCTTATCAGCAACTACTGGAAAGCACTCTGACCTACATCGCTGAACTGGTAGCTCTCTCTGCGTAGGTCCTCTTCAAGCTTTTGCAGTTTTGCGGTCAAGGCGGCAACTTCCGTGCTGTGACCAATGGAAGAGAAGTAGGCAAGCCGATAAGCCTCCCACCGAAGACCGAACTCCAGTCTCTCTATTGGAGTTTTGACTGCTCGCATCTCACTCCCTATCAATGGACGAAAAAACTAAAAAGGAGATATCGGTCGATGTAGGGAATGTGTCTGCGAATGTTTAGTGATTACCGAACCTGTCTTGCATAGGAGCTTCGTCTGCTGTGGTTTTTTGGGTTGCCCCCGCAGCCATGGTTTGTAGTGGGTCGGAGAATGGTGGGTTTGATATCAATTTCTAGTCCCTGATTGGAACTATTGGTTTCTTGTGGATAAAGGACTTTTATGTAGTCAACCCGTTGCGAATTGCGTACGTCGTGTTGCATGATCTTCAACAAGTTCGAGCCATATGGTGAGTCCGAAAAGGCAGACATCGAATTTTCACCCACCCTTTTCGATGACACTTGATACGGGGAGTGTCTCGGCCATGCAGAAATGCTCTGAGACCGCTCCAGGAGACGCTAGAAGGAGCTTCGATATGACATTAAGCGATTAAATAGAAGGCAGGGCCGAGATACCTTCAGGACGATTCTTCCCCCCGCAGCCATGGTTGATATCGACAGGTGATTATCAAATTAGAACCTCAATTATTTATGTCAGTACAGATTCATAGGGCCTCAGCAATGTTTAACAAAGTGGCTGCATTGGGAGGTGACACACCACTTCAAGTTTATGCAGTGTTGTGGGATACAGCAGCTACCGACATCAGAGGCGACTGTGGCGGAACCACCAGCTACAGCATCAAGGGTTTAGTCGCTGAAATAGGCAGGACCCGTGAAACAGTGTCGGCCGCGTTGAACAAGCTTCTGGACGCGGGGTTCATCCAGATCGCAGGAGAGGAACAGAACAAGGGTGGCTCCAACAACACCGTGTGGCGTGTCATCCACCCCAGGATGCTGGCCGCTGTCCGTTATTCGATCGAGGTGATGGGGCCACCGAGCCAACGCCTGAAGCAGATGAGGGTCAAGGCAAAGCGGCCAGACACAACTAGGTACTACGAAACCCAGTGTTCATGGGACTTCTAGGGGGGGTGACGGGTAATCCGCCACGTATATATAAAGGGGTGAGCTATTTGATGACGGCCCTTCACGAGGAATGGGAGAAAAATTTTGATCGCCCCATTTCACGAGGGACTGAACTTTGGTCCCACTATTTCACGATGAATGGCTGATACCTCACTTTAGAAGGGGGGAGATTATTGAAAGGCCTAAGTATCCCGAGGGGAAAAGGTTTGATCCCACTAGCTTCAGAGGGACAAAACTCAATCCAAACGGCCGACTAGAAGGGGAGACAGAATCCAAAGGGGGCCTTATAGGGGAAGACAAACATGCTCTTTAGTTAAATGACACGACTGTTTCGAGATAAAGGTGGAGACAACCTTACTTTAGAACTTAAGCCGCCTTAAAGAACTCTCTAATAAGAAGGTCGAACCTTCGGTTCTCCAAGTAAGACAACCTTACTTAAGAGCTTTTAGGCGCCTTAGAGAGTTAAATAAGGCCGGACCTTCGGTCCTCCAAGTAAGACAAACCTTTCCCATAGAAACTTTAGCCGCCTTAAAAGTATTGGTATGACTAAGTTTCTGTCTTTTAGGTCTTCTTTATTTAGGGATCAAGGAACGAGTCTAGCTGAAGACGTCTCTGAACGAAGTGAAGAGGCGGGTAAAGCGCTGACGAGTACAAGAGGGACGAAAGGGGCCGACGGCGCCTTGAGTACCGATTGGCTCTAATTGCCTTTCAAAATTTTTGTATTACATCCAATGCATAAACCCAAGCTTGACAAGATCTTTAACCTCCGCCTGACCTGGGACGACTTCCATGAACTTCAACGAAAGAGTGCTGACCTTCGAATCAGTGTGTCTGACCTGATCCGGATGTCACTTACTCAGACCGAGACCATTAGCGGTCGATAGGACATTGTGTCCTATATGCTCCCATCGTCCCTTTTACCCACCATTTATGAGTAACCAATTGAACCAATGTACTTTAACTCTTCACACACTTACGCCGCCCAACATGCACTGAACCCCCTCCGACTATCAATTCATCGTCTCTGGTACGTTGATGGATTGTCGGTATATGTGGTCTCCTCAATCCCGATATGACTGGGATCAGGATCTACATTGGTTTACCTTTGATCATCTGACTGATGGTCATGCTGATCTTGAGGCTTTGATTGAATCAGCTCTAGGCAGTCTTAAGGCGCCTAATAGCTATGAATTAGAACCGATCCAAAAGGTCTTTGTACAAGAGCCTGGGAACAATCGGTATGAAAATAAGGTGCTGTATTTTGAGTCGCTCTATCCACCGTTCCTGAACAAGATTGAAGGAGCTGCTGATATTGGCCAAGATCTCACTTATAACGAGGTAACCATTAGTGGTCATCTTGAATCCACAGAACTGGGCTGTGTCTTTGCCCGCTGTGATTCTTTGACGGCTGAACGTTACACCAGAAAAGAACGATGGTTAGCCGAAAACTATGGGCCTATGGAGCCCGGCATACCCGTCGAGTACGATTTTTAAAGAACAAAGGAACCGTAACCAAATAACACTAGACCCCTATATCCACTGTTGATTCTTTAATTTGTTATGCGACCAACTAGGACTGGTGAATTAAGTAATGTTGTCCGGACATTTAGGATGTCTGAACGAGAGGATCAAAGCCTCACAATAAATTAGGTTGCAATAAAAAAAAGAGCCACTCTTACAACATAAAGCCTATGGGTTCGACTACTGCTACTGGTAGCGGTCTGAAGCCTTGTAAAGACTCTTCCCATGATCTAGCTGACGAACCAATTTTAGTCTTAACTAATAATGATTTTTGCTAAGCTCTAGAAAGCTCTGCGTAATTATTTTTCCCAGTTGACATCTTCTATTTCTTTTTGGATGACCTTCAGCCTCTTGGTAAGCTCAATTACCTTTTCTTCATTGCCTTTTGCCTTGAAATAAGACAGCCTAGTTTTTTCCCATATTTGAGCCATCAGCAATTTTTCTATTGGAGTGATTGCATTGTTCATTGGCTTATTAAGAGGTCTCCAGCAGCAGCTGCTTTTTCAAGCCCTATTTTTTCTGCTTCAAGTTCGTCACTTTCATCAGGAGAATCTATTTCATGAATTTCTTTCAAGCTTTGTAAGTAGGTCAGGCAATGGTATCTGATCTCCATTAACTCCTCATAACAATGATAGTCACTTGCTAGTTTCCGTAAATCATGGTCAGGTTTTATCACCGATGCTGTGAATAGCTTTAGTGCTCTTGCGTAAGCATCTGATTCATGTGAATTCATTGCTGCCGAGTTGTCCTGCATAAACAATAGATCTCATAGCTATTGGAGATAAGTGACATCTATTACCCTTTGGCAACGGTTATTTTGGCAACAGAAATCCAAGATTGTCTCAGATAGGGTTTATCACCCTTTTTCTATTTATCATGTCTGCGTGGGAAAGCAATCTTAAGATGATTACTGTTGATGAGGCTCCAAAACTAGAGGCCCTTCACACTATTAATTGGTTGAAGACAAGGTCAGAACTTCTTCTATCCAAGGAACTTGCTGAGGAGGCTCTTTCTTTAATTAATGAGTTTGATGACCCTTTAGAGGCTGTGTCCTGACAATGGATTGGCTTTCTGGTCTTGGATGGTCAGGCCTGATAACAGTGACAGTGTGTACTGTCTGGGACATGTTTTTTCCATTGAATAATCTACTAATTGCTTGTGTCTACATAAGTTCTTTTATTACTTGGCTCATACTGGAAAATCTACACAGGTTGTCTAGGTAACAGACCTCTTTGAGTGGAGTCGTTAAATTCCTCCATCCCCTTTGGTATGTCATGTCCTACTGGGTGAAGAATTGGAGAAGGAACCTGAAGTTCATCACTGTTGATGAGACACCAAAGGTTCAGCAGATACAGGTGTCAAACTGGTTAAAAGTTAGATGTGAATATTTGCTTGATATGTCGAGTGATCTCGAAGCAGAATGTCTGGTTCAAGAGTTTGATACCTATGATTATCAAGACACCTGTTGTTAGTCATGAGATTCAAGTTCAACTACTGAAGCTTGCTATGGACTCTGCTAGCAGACGTTTTGGTGTTGCTTTCTTTAAGAGTTTTCTTTCCTGGCTACCTTGAAGATAATTCCATTGTTGCTCTCTTAATTGCCTCTTTCCTGCTCTGGGCTTGGGATTGCAAGCAGAAGGACTAGGAATGTATTGTCTCTTCGAGGCCTCTGTAAGGCTCTGTGAGGGGCTTAATTAGTGTCTTTGATGTGTATGTATATCGAGCCTATTTAAGCTTCTTCTAGCCTGTTTCTGCCAGAAAAAATGACAGAAATTTGTGAAGCCCTATATCGAGTGTACAGTGACACATTTGCCCCCTATGGGTACCCTCTAATTGTCAGCTAAGCCCTGCATGTCCGGGGATAAATATTCTTTAGTCGCCCCCTGTTTGCTGCTACAGCAAGCGGGGCTACCACCTAGAACAAAGTTGCAGCCTGGGAATTGACCTGTTTTGATAATTGGTAGTAGGGGGCTAGGGGAAGGCACAGCAAGACATACGCCAGGTATTGCTGATGTGTGTGGCTATTGGCTGAAGTGACCCCCTTTTTGCTTGAGTAAACATGCAACACTTGTCTTTTCCACATCTGTCGGCTTTTCTGCTCCTCTACGTATTAACTAGCACTTCATCTCGTTTCATCCAATCAGGTGCTTCAAGCTTGCTAATCCTGTAGCCCATGCTGTAAGTTTTTTGTCGATCGATTCAGGTTGACCCGACCGACGCCTTAGGGCTACCTAAATCAAAAGACATCTCTTGAATCAGCTGCCGAATTCGGGCAGCTCACCCGCAAGCAAGCTGGGACATGTCTGCTGAGAACCACCTAAGTATCGATGAGGCCAACGCAGAGATCAGCAACTCAGTGCTGATGCATATCCACTGGCTGTCTGGGTCGGCTATTGAGCCGCTCGCGATCCCAGGTACGCACCTCCATTTCTCATGCACGGTGCCGACGACTTTTCGCGACAAGGTCTGTGCAAAACACCAACCCTTTTGCCTCGACCCAAAATCAGCTTCTACGAACCCATTGTGGTGATCCCTGAAACCATTCACCAATGTCATCTTGTGACCCGTTGAAATGATCCTCGCTTGTTTGCCCTGGCAGATTCATCTGCTGCATGAAACCACCCATAGAACTCTGCTCTAGGTTCCCCTTTGCTTGGATCGATCTCGCTTTACGCAACCAATGCCAAACAGTCGAATTCCTGTCTGCATACTTCTGAACGAGAATTCTTTCGTCAAGGCTGACAATCTCATTTTTGGATAAACGAGTCAAGATCTCTTGAAGTTTCAGTCTTGTCTTTGTGGTCAACATCGAAAAATACCCTTTGGATAAATACTGGCGACGTGTGAAACCTTGTCCATAAAGTTATTGGTATCGGCACAAATCTCTTTTCAGAAGTAACAGAGGTTACAGAAAGTGGGGCAAATGTTTTGTCTGATACCTACAAACCATTACGGGCTTTTCTTGCTTGGGTATGTCCTTCAGTATCCGCATTAGTAGTGGGTGATGCGTTCTGCTCTGTCGAATCAGGGTTACGACAAAGGAGCTCTTGTTTTGCACCGGGCAAGAGCGGCGGAACCACCCAATTCTTGGCACTAGCCGGTGGTTTCGCTCGCCCAGAAAATGAGCCCCCCAGCTCTGAATAAAGGGGGCTCATGTCTGATCGACCTGCATAGGTTGGCAATTGACAGAAGAGCTGCAGCGTCGGGTCAGTGAGCCCTCATCGAGGCCACATCTGCTCAACACCAATGGTGACTGGACCGAGTCAAATCAATGGCCATTCCCGTCAACGGATCAAAGGCCCCAGCAACTCGGCCCGCTTCTCCCTCAACATTGTGAAAAAAACCTCCAGTTCCCCTCAAGAAGCCGGAGGTCGCCCAACTACCTGAGTGAAGCCTCAGGCTTTTAGAGACTAAAAATCAAGAGCGGAAGCTGTTGTGCGGATGACCGTCACACCTTCAGCGAGTCGGTAGTTGTAGATACGTCACGAGCTTTTTCGCCAGCGTTATGCCGGAAGTGCCCCAGGGCCGGCCACACCAATGGGGTGGCGAGACCATCACTGCTCGGTCGGCTTGCCGGTGGTTTCGCTCGACCAGAAAAGAAGGCGGGGCGGTATCCCTATCGCCCCACACCCATGTTCAAGGCTTCAATTGGCTGCCGTGGATTCGCCAAAGAAAAAGTCCCGGTGTTCGGTGCCGGGACTGCTGTCTCTCATGACGAACTTCAGGTCTAACAGTGCGCATAAGTATTTATGCGTACGGCTTATACGACCTTCACGTAGCAGGTGATGCCTCCTGCCCTGCTTGAACAGGGTTACGACAAATGTGCTCCGTTGGACGACTGACCTTTGGAGCAACGGAACCACCATCGCTAGGTCGACTTGCAGGTGGTTTCGTTCGTCAAAGAAAAAGAGCCCCAGCTTTTGTCAAGCAAGGGCTCCGTCTCGATCCGAGAACCAAGGTTGGCAAGTGAAAAGGTGAGGCGTGAAGTTGGGTCAGCGAGCCCTCATCCAGCTCGACCCGTGGACAAACCTGTGGATGGAACTGTGTACAAAGCAATTTGTCACAATCCTGAGATTCATTCCAGCACAGTCGTTCTTGGGGATCACTAAAGATCGAGACATTCCAGGGGGGAATGGTTTAAACCAGGACGTGATGGTGCAAGCCGGTGGGGTGTCAATGCAGCGGTGGCTGGGCGGAGCAGCAGGCCTTGCAGCAGCTGGAAGCGCAGGGATGGCGGTTGCTGGACCGCAACTGGCACTGCCGCTGGGGTGAGCTCGATCTGGTGCTGGAGCGGCAGCAGCAGCTGCTGGTGGTGGAGGTGAAGGGCCGTCGCACGGGTCATCGGGACCGCCATGGCCTTGATGCCTTTCATTCCGCCAAACGGCGCCGCATGGCTCGCGCGATCAGTTGCTGGAGAGCGGTGCATCCGGCATCCGCTGAGCAGTTGCTTCGGGTGAAGCTCGCCCTCGTTCCCTTGATGACGTCCCGCCGAACGATTCGCTGGATTGATGTGGAGCGGCTGTGCTGATGCACAGTTGACGCATGGGTTTCTCCGGACATCACGCCCGCAAGCGTTTCGGTCAGCACTGGTTGCGGGACGAATCCGTGCTGCAACGAATCATCGAGGCTGCTGACCTGCAGTCCACCGATCGTGTGCTGGAGGTGGGGCCCGGTCGCGGGGCATTAACCGAGCGTCTGCTGGCCGCGGGGCTGAGGGCGGTGCATGCGATTGAGCTCGACCGCGATCTGGTGGATGGTCTTCAGGAACGTTTTCAGGTTCAGCCTGGGTTCAGCCTCCATCAAGGCGATGTTCTTGAAGCCCCACTGGAATTGAGTGATGGCTGCATCGCCGACAAGGTGGTGGCCAACATCCCTTACAACATCACTGGCCCACTGCTGGAGCGGCTGGTGGGCCGACTGGACCGGCCGGTGGATCCGCCCTACCAACGGCTTGTGTTGCTGGTGCAGAAGGAAGTCGCTGAGCGGATTCGTGCCCGGCCTGGCCACAGCAGTTACAGCGCCCTGAGTGTTCGCATGCAGTTGCTGGCCCGGTGCCATTCGGTGTGTCCGGTGCCGCCCCGCTGTTTCCAGCCGCCACCAAAAGTGCAATCGGAAGTGATCTGCCTGGAGCCCTTGCCGGCCGCGGAGCGGTTGGAGCCGACTCTGGCCGCCCGGGTGGAATCGCTGTTGAAGCAGGCGTTTCTGGCGCGGCGCAAGATGTTGCGCAACACCCTGGCGGGTGTGGCTGAGCCAGACCACTTGAAGGATCTGGCGGCCTCTGCGGGTTTCAGCCTGCAGCAACGCCCCCAGGAACTGGCGCCCGCCACCTGGGTCGCCCTGGCCAGGGGTTTGAATCGGGGCGACTGAACAACCACCATGATCACGGTGTCGGCCCCGGCCAAAGTCAACCTGCACCTGGAGGTCCTGGGGCTGCGCTCGGACGGTTTCCATGAGCTGGCCATGGTGATGCAGAGCATCGACCTGGCAGATCGCCTGAGCTTTCAGAACACAGCTGATGCCCAACTCAGCCTCACCTGTGATGACGCCAGCCTCAGCGTCGGTGACGACAACCTGATCCTCCGGGCGGCCCAGTTGCTGCGGGACCGTTCGGGTTTTAGTGAATTGGGGGCCTCCATTCATCTGGAGAAGCGCATCCCCATCGGTGCTGGCCTGGCTGGTGGCTCCAGCGACGGCGCCGCGGCACTGGTTGGTCTGAATGCTCTGTGGGGCTTGGGCCACAGCCCCGCGGATCTGGAGCGAATGGCCGCTGAGCTTGGTTCAGACATGCCCTTCTGTGTGGCCGGAGGATGTCAGCTCTGCTTCGGGCGAGGCGAACAACTGGAAGCCGTGCCACCAACGCATCAACCCCTGGCGGTGCTCTTGGTCAAAGACCCCACGGTGAGCGTTTCAACGCCCTGGGCCTACAAGCGTTGCCGTGAGCTGAATCAATCCCACTACCTCGCTGATGAGGCGGCTTTTGAACAACGCCGGCAAGCCTTGCGCAGCGTTGATTGGCTCCAACCATTGCGCAGCGAGCTGCCACCTCCCCTGCGCAATGACCTGCAGGAGGTGGTTGCTCCTGAAACAGCTGCGGTGCGTTCGGCGCTCGATCTGTTGAACAGCGTTCCCGAAAGCCTGGCGGTGGCCATGAGTGGTTCTGGACCCAGTTGTTTCGCGCTGTTCTCCGATCTGGCGTCATGTCGCCAGGCGCAGGATCAGCTCACTCCCCAGCTGGACCGCGCCGGCCTGAAGGCCTGGTCTTGCGCCCTTCGCAGCGATGGCGTGAGGATCGAGGCATGACTGATGTCCCCACACCAGAGAGCCCCGAACCACAGGATCCGCGCAAAGGTCCGCTGAGTTTTCTCTCCGGAGCGCTGACGGCCGGGCTGTTGGCCTGGCTGGCCCTGGGCCTGAGTCGGCGGATGGTGGTGTATTTCGCCGTTCATCCCCCGCACTACAGCTCGCCGATTGCCCAGAACATCGCCGTCACCCTGAAGACCCTTCTGGTGGGTTTGTCCTTCCTGGCCACCTTCAGCACGGGTTTTGTGGCCCTTGGCCTGGCCCTGGTGTTTCTTCGCAGTCTCTTTACGGCTCGCGATCAGAACCCTGCCTAGCGTCCGCTCATTGCCAGGGTTTGGATGACGCCCCACGACCTCGGCCAGCTGGCGTTGCTGCTGTCTCCGGCCATGCTGCTTTCCGTTTTGTTGTTGTTCACCTTCGCGGCGGGCGGTTGACCCTGCGCTGACTGAGATAGCTTGGCCTCACCACCCGGATTGGCCGGGATCACTGTGACGCCGTGGCAGGAACACTTCTCTTCAACGCCCTCCGGGAAGCCATCGACGAGGAGATGGGGAGAGACCCCCACGTCTGCGTGATGGGGGAGGACGTCGGTCACTACGGCGGTAGTTACAAGGTCACCAAGGATCTGGCGGAGAAATACGGCGATCTCAGGGTGCTCGATACCCCGATTGCTGAGAACGGCTTCACCGGAATGGCGGTTGGTGCCGCGATGACCGGTCTCCGGCCGATCGTTGAGGGCATGAACATGGGCTTCCTGCTCCTGGCCTTCAACCAGATCTCCAACAACATGGGGATGCTCCGCTACACCAGCGGCGGCAACTTCACCATTCCCACCGTGGTGCGCGGCCCCGGCGGTGTGGGTCGTCAGCTTGGCGCTGAGCACAGCCAACGGCTGGAGGCCTACTTCCATGCCGTCCCCGGCATCAAGATCGTGGCCTGCAGCACGCCCACCAATGCCAAAGGCCTGATGAAGGCCGCGATTCGCGACAACAACCCCGTGCTCTTCTTCGAGCACGTTCTGCTCTACAACCTCAGCGAGGAGCTCCCCGAAGGTGACTACACCTGTGCCCTCGACCAGGCTGATCTGGTGAAAGAAGGCACCGATGTGACGATCCTCACCTACTCCCGGATGCGTCACCACTGTCTCAAGGCTGTGGAGCAACTGGAGGCAGAGGGGGTGAGCGTTGAGCTGATCGATCTGATCAGCCTCAAGCCCTTCGACATGGAGACGATCAGTCGCTCCATCCGCAAGACCAACAAGGTGATCGTGGTGGAGGAATGCATGAAGACCGGCGGCATCGGGGCCGAGTTGATTGCGCTGATCACAGAACAATGCTTCGACGATCTGGATGCCCGGCCTGTGCGTCTTTCCAGTCAGGACATCCCCACCCCCTACAACGGTTCTCTCGAGAACCTCACGATCATTCAGCCGCATCAGATCGTTGAGGCGGCGCAGGCGTTGGTCAACAAGGGCATCTGACGTTGATGGCGCGTTATCAGGGTTGGTTTGCCCTTGTTCTTGCCCTGGCGATCGCCGCCGGGATGTTTTTGGTTCGGACGCCGCTGGAACTGGGCCTCGATCTGCGGGGCGGCAGTCAGCTCACCGTTGAGGTGAAGCCAGCCGGAGAAATCACCCGGGTTGGTGCCGAAGAGATGGAAGCGGTGAAAGCCGTGCTCGATCGTCGGGTCAACGGTCTTGGTGTGGCTGAGTCCACCCTGCAGACGGTGGGTGAGTCGCAGCTCGTGCTGCAGCTCCCAGGTGAGCAGGATCCCACCGCTGCTGCACGGGTTCTCGGCGACACAGCCCTGTTGGAGTTTCGTGCCCAAAAGGCCGACACCGAAGCAGAGTTCCGAGGTCTGAGGCAGCTCCGTTCCCAGGTGGAAGCGATCCTCAGGTTGCGTGAAGATCAGATCCGTCGTGGTGAGACCCCGGAGCCTCTGGATCTGGCTCAGCTGAAGTCAACCCAGCAGACCCTGGGTCTGGATGGGCAGGCCAGCTCGGAAGAGGAGCAGCTCCGCCAGCTTCTGAACAAGGTTGATGCCGATCTGCTCACGATGCTTGAGCCGGCAGCCCTGACGGGCAAGCAGCTGGTGACGGCAGGCCGCCAACCGCTCCAGAACAACCCGAACAGCTGGGAGGTGACCCTCAATTTCGATGGTGAGGGTGCTGAGGCCTTCGCTGACCTCACCAAATCGATTGCCGGTACCGACCGGTTGCTGGCCATCACTCTGGATGATCAGCTGATCAGTGCCGCCAGCGTTGGCCCCCAGTTCAAAAGTGCTGGAATCTCTGGTGGTGCAGCCACCATCAGTGGCAATTTCAGTGCGGAAACGGCCCGTGAGCTCGAGGTGAAGCTCCGCGGCGGCTCCCTGCCCCTCCCCGTTGAAGTAATCGAGGTCCGCACCATCGGGCCCACGCTCGGAGCAGAGAACATCCGCCGCAGCCTGGTGGCCGCCCTCTCGGGCCTGGCTCTTGTGGCGGTGTTCATGGTGGTGGCCTATCGCCTGCCAGGGGCGGTGGCTGTGATGGCCCTCAGCCTCTATGCGCTGTTCAACCTGGCGGTGTACGCCTTGATTCCGGTGACCCTCACCCTGCCTGGAATCGCTGGTTTCATCCTCTCGATCGGCATGGCCGTGGATGCCAATGTGCTGATCTTTGAACGGATCAAGGACGAATTGCGGCGGGGCAACACCTTGATCCGCTCGATCGATACAGGCTTCTCCGAGGCCTTTTCATCGATCGTCGATGGTCACCTGACCACGCTGATCAGTTGTGCAGCTCTCTTCTTCCTTGGCACCGGCCTGGTCAAGGGCTTTGCCGCGACCCTGGGCATTGGTGTTCTGCTGAGTTTGTTCACGGCCCTGACCTGCACCCGCACCCTGCTTCGTTTCCTGATGGGTTACGCCGGTCTGCGTCGTGCCAGCAATTTTCTGCCCACCGGGCAACTTCCTTCCCCCACCGCCTGAACCATGACTGAAGCATCGTCATCGGCACAAGCGGCCACGGTCCTCAGATTGCGCTGGACCCTCAGCAGCATGCGCCGCAAGGTGTGGCTCGTTTCTGGTCTGGGGGTTCTGATCAGCCTGTTGGGCCTGGTGCTCAGCTGGTTGGATCCTGCGATTCGTGCTCCCCTGCGTCCCGGCCTGGATTTCACCGGTGGCACGCAGATTCAACTGGAGCGTCGCTGTGATGACGCCTGCGCCGAGCTCAAGGCGATTCAGGTTTCGGATGTGATCCGCAGCCTGGAGCTGCCCCAGGAGGAGGGTCAACCTCTCCCCAACCTGGGCGCTCCCCGGGTTCAGCTTCTGGATGGCGGTCAGTCGTTGTTGCTGCGCCTGCCAACGTTGTCGGCTGCCCAGGGCCAAGCGGTCATTGAGGCGGTTGAACCCGTTGCAGGGCCATTCCTCTCCGGTGGTCAATCGGTCGACACGATCGGGCCGAGCCTGGGCAAACAATTGCTGCGCAGCAGTCTGATTTCTCTGTTGGTGGCCTTCAGCGGTATTGCGGCCTACATCAGCTTCCGCTACGACCGCCGCTATGCGTTTCTCGCTCTGGTGGCGCTGGCCCATGACGTGGCGATCGTCTGTGGAGTTTTTGCCTGGCTCGGGGTTGTGCTCCAGCTGGAGGTGGACAGCCTCTTTGCGGTTTCATTGCTGACCATTGCTGGTTATTCGGTCAACGACACGGTGGTGGTCTTTGATCGCATCCGTGAACGCAGCAAGGATGCTGCCGACCTGCCGCTTTCAGTGCAGGTGGATCAAGCGGTGTCCGCCACCCTGACCCGCACGCTCTACACCAGCGGAACCACCCTGCTGCCTCTCTTGGCGCTCGTTGTTTTCGGTGGAGCAACCCTGTATTGGTTTGCCATCGCCCTCGCCCTCGGGGTTGTTGTTGGTTCCTGGTCGAGCATCGCCCTGGCGCCCTCGTTGTTCACGCTGTGGGACCGCTCCCGTGACTAAATCCAGCGGCAATTCAGAGCGGAGACGCCGTGCTGTTTCGGCCCGTTGGTTTCCGATTCTGTTGATCCTGCTGGCTCTGGCTGATCTGCGCACCGAAGTTCTGCTGCTCAGTGATCAGTTCACGATCACAGGGCTTGGTTATGCCATTCGGCATCATCAGCTTGCTGTGGTGGTCTTGCTGGGTTCCGGCTCTCTCTGGCGTCGTTTCGGTTAGCGCTTGGGGCCGTTGCCGAATTCCCGCCAGATCGAATCCCAGGTGCGTTGTTTCACCTCGGCGTTCCACTGCCCCTGGCTGTGGGTTGAGGCCCACCACGATTCGAACAGATCGTGGGCTTCCTCTTGCAGCAAATCGGGGTCAAGATTCTCGCGAACCAGCTGCATCACGGCCTGCCTCAGTTCCTCGTAACGGGAGAAATTGAAGATGACGTCCAAGCCCGCTCGTCTCACGACTTCTTGGACACATTATTGGATTGAAGAGCGCCAAGCTGGCTTCTTTGGTATCGGGGTGAACGTCATGGCCTGTAAAGGCTGAGTTACGACTCAATTGGTTGCTCATGTTCCATGGAGTTGAATCCTGGTCTCAGCGAGGTGGTCTTCGGCTTGCGTGCTGAGGTTGAGGCGCTGAAGACGCGCTTGAACAAGATTGAGCGTGGCCAGGAGGTCGCGGTTTCTGCGGCCTATTGGCAAGCGGTTGAGCGGGAGCGTGATTCGAGAGAAAAAAAGCGGCGTCAGCTGCTCTGATCTGGTCGAAAAAAATGGGACCCTCTCCCAAGAGTCCCAAGGCTCGACGCGTCGTTCTCACGACTCCGCAAAAATACGCATGCAGGTCGGGTCTCAGGTGTGACCCTTGCTACCGGATGTACGTGCGGATACAGGCCTCATGGCTGGATTCACGCCCAGCGGTCCATGATCTGCTGAACCACCACCCGCTGCGTTAACACCTGAAGCACCACCACCAAAGGGAGGGCCAGCAGCACGCCCGGAAGCCCGAGCAGAGCGCCAAGGCTGAGCTGAGCCGTTAAAGCCACCGTTGGCAGCAGATTCACGGTTTTGCGCAGCAGCAGTGGTGTGAGCAGAAAGGCCTCCAGGTTCTGCAGCACCAGCCGGAACACCAGCACCGACAGCATCAATTGCGGCGACTGCAGCAGGGCCAATCCCGTGGGCAGCAGCGTTGCCGCCGTGGGCCCGATGGTCGGCACGAACGTGAGCAGCCCACACACCAGGGCGCTCAACAGGGCCAGGGGTGATTTCAGCAGCAACAGGCCGCCCCAGGTGAGCAGAAAAACGGTGGTGGCGGAGAGGGTCATGCCACTGAGCCAACCCCCCAACGCTTGCCTGCACTCGTCGAGCAGGTGCTCCATCCGCTCCCGGGCGGGTCGGGGCGTCATGGCCACCACCATGCGCCTGTGGGCGCTTGGATCCAAGGCCAGCAGGATCGCGAGCAGCACCATCAAGAACAGTTGAATCAGCGAGTTCGCTGCACCTCCTGCGAACCCCAGCAACGGCTGAAGTCCTTTCAGATTGAGGCCCTCCCCCAAAGCGTCATTCAGCTGCGCCAGGCGCGGCTCACTGCTCAGCAGGTCGGACACCTTGCTGACCAACTGCGGCAGATCCCGTCCCAGTTGTTGAAACTGGCTGATCAGTTCCGGCACCAGCAGTTGCCCCAGCAGCCCCCCGGCCAGGATCAAAATCCCCAGCACGGCCGCCAGGGCCTGGGGGCGCTCCAGTGGGGTTCGCTTCTGAACCTGAACAAGCAGCACATCCAGGGCTACGGCCACCACCACGGCGCCAAAGAGCACCAGCAGCACCCAGCGCAGGTGCCAGAGCAACAGCACCAGCACCACCAAGGTGAGTGCAATCAGAAAAGTGCCGGCGGTCATCGAACCGGCTCCAGGCGTTTCCAGCGATCCAACACATCGTGGATCACGACTTCACGGATGATCACCTGCAGCACCACCGCCAAAGGCAGCGCCATCAGCAGGCCGAGGGGGCCAAACAGGAGTGTGAACAGGAACTGAGCCGCCAGAGTCAATCCGGGCAGCAGCTTCACCTGGTGGTGCATCACCGATGGTGTGATCACGTAACTCTCGATGTTCTGGATCACCACGTAGGCACCCAGCACCGCAGCGGCCTTCCAGGGGGCATCCAACAGAGCCACCGCCATCGGGAAGATCGTGCTCATGGTTGGCCCCACATTGGGGATCACGTTCAACAGCCCTGCAAGAAGTGCATTGGCCAGAACGAGCTTCACGCCCAACAGCGTTAAGGCAATGCTGCAAAGCACAAACACGGCCAGGGAGCTGATCAGCACACCCACCATCCAGCTGCTCAAGGCAGCACCGCACTGATCCAGGATGCGACGCCCCCGGCGTCGGTAGAAGGAGGGAATCAACTGCAGGCCAACATTCCGATAGGCCTGGGGCTGAATGCTGATCATCAGAGCCACCGCCACCACGAACAACAGCCGCAGGACGCCGTTGCCGAGGTTGCCTGCCAAACCAAGCAGACCCAGCAAGCCACTGCCCACACCAGCGGCGAGGGATGAACTGTCGGGCACAAGTTGGCGTGGACCGTTCAGGCCCAGTTGATCCAGATCGGGGAATGCATCGGCCCCATAAATGGCCTCACTGATGCTGTCGATCCAACCGAGTCCCAGCCGCACCAGGGTCTGACCCGCTTCGGGCAGCTTCTGCAACAGCAGTGCGAATTCCTCGAGAAACGGGGGGACAACAACACCAGCCGCACCGGCGACCAACAACAACAACCCAACGATGCAGAGCAACAGGGCCAGGGGCCTTTGCATCGGCCGCCGCTCGCGAAGAATGCCCACCAAAGTGCACAGAGCCATGGCCAGAACCACTGCTGCGAAGATCAGCAGCAGCAGCTCACGCAGCGACAACAGCAGAACGATGGCTGCAATGAAGGCTGTCAGTAACAGCCACTGGGGCAGTCTCAAGCTTGTTGGTCGTCGGCCCCTTCAGTCTGATTGGAATCCTGGCTTTGTGAATAACCCAAGCCATTGGCATCGGCGTAGCGCTGGGCGAAGCGCATGAACCGCTCGAAGTCCTGCTCGGACTTCCATGAGTAAACGGCTTCAAGGGCACTGGCTGTGCCGTTCACGAATTTGCCATTCACTTCGCGGGTGACCATTTCGCCTTCTTCATCCACCATCCACATTCCGGTGATGTCACCCATGGTTTCGGGAGCAATCGCAGCAGGCTGCTCGAAACGGAAGGTGGCTTGACCGGTGCGGCCGTCACGGCTGCGGGTCAGCCGGATGTCGGGCACCACCGGCTCGTTGACTCCCCGAAAGAACTGAATCGCCGCTTTGCTCATGCCGTTCTCGAACCGTCGATGGGGGCGATCCTAATCGGGGATTTCAACAAACCCGCCGTCGATCAAGGTCTCGGCGGCTTGATCAGCGCTGAGCCCTGAGAGATCGATCGTGTCGCGTTTGGGCGATCGCGCCAGTTCATGGTCGTAACAGCGGTCGTAGTAATCGAGCATGGCGCGGCAGGCGTTGGACCAGTCTTCCCTGGCAATGGCTTCGAGGGCTTCCTTGGTGCGCTGGGGCCCCAGGCGTCGACTGATCCGATCGGTTGCCTCCGCTAGAGCGGCTCCCCCCTGGTGGCCGTACACCTGCACCAATTGGCTCACCCGTTCTCTCAGATCGCGCTGAATCTCCAGCACAGGGGCCTCTTGCATTTGATCGAACAGGGGCTTTGGTATGCGGCAGCGGCCCACCTGGATGCTTTCAGCTTCCAACCAGATCGCCGTGGCCCCACGGCGTTGGTGTTGATCCAGAGCTTCGGCCAGTTTGTTCTCGTAGTGCTCGGTGCTGGGTTGGTCCGGCAGGCCCAGGCCGCCGAAACTGCTGCCGCGGTGGTTGGCCAGCCCTTCCAGATCCACGACGGCTGCACCGCGCGCCGCCATGGCCAACAGCAGGTCGGTTTTGCCCGTTCCCGTGCGTCCGCCCATCACGCGAAGCGGCCAGGTCTGTTCAAATCGGCTCTGGGCCCAGCGCCGGTAACTCTTGTACCCCCCCTGAAGGAGCCTCGGCTTGAGATCGATCTGCTGGGCAAGCCAAGCCATGCTGGCCGAGCGCATTCCGCCTCGCCAGCAGTAGATCCGTGGATCCCCCTGGTGACGCAGGCTTTCCAGTTGGCGGGCCAAGTTGCTGAGCTTGGGGCCAGTGAGTTCAAGCCCCAGGTGAATCGCTGGCGTGCGCCCCTGCTGCTTGTAGGCGGTGCCAACTGCGGCGCGTTCCTCATCGTTGAACAGAGGCACGTTGATGGCCCCTGGCCAGTGGCCCTTCGCAAATTCGCTGGGGCTGCGCACGTCCACCAGCGGACCTTTCAGCTCGCGAAGCTCCTGGATCTCGATTGAACGTGTTTCGCCCATGCCTGACATAGTGGCCAACACCGAGCCAGTTGGGGCCGGTTGCGACTCATGCTCTCCGGTTCCACACCCGCCACCAAACTCAGCGTTGACCAGTTGCTGGATCGTTTCGCGCAGGGAACACCACGCCAGCGACGTCCTTTGATCAAGCAGATCGAAACCCGTGCCGAGGAGCTGGCTGCGGTTGGACCAGATCTGCTCTCTGGTTTCGACCCAGACGGTGATGACTGGGCTGCCGGTTGGATTCTTCAGGTGCTGCAACGCCACCAGCCACAGGCCCTTGCCGGTCTGATCAAATCCGCCACGACAGGCTGGCTCACCGCTGAATCCGCCGTTGGCCTGGATTACGGACCGCTGCAGCAGGAGCTGCTCGATCAGAACTTTGAAGAGGCGGATCGCGTCACCAGCCAGTGTCTGCGCGAGCTGGCCGGCGCTGCCGCTGTCAAGCGGGGCTATGTGTACTTCACGGAAGTGCCTCCGATGTCAGGCATTGATTTGGTCAGCCTCGATCGGCTCTGGATGGTCTATTCCCAAGGCCGCTTTGGCTTCACCGCCCAATCTCAGCTGTTGTTGGCCCTCGATGGCCGTTACGAACGTCTGTGGCCCCGGATCGGCTGGAAATGTGATGGTGTCTGGACCCGCTATCCCGGTGCTTTCACCTGGTCGATCGACGCCCCCGAGGGCCACATGCCGCTGATCAATCAGCTGCGGGGCGTGCGCCTGATGGATTCCCTGTTGAATCATCCGGCACTTGTTGCCCGCAGATCCTGACGGGACGTCCCATCAACGGTAAGTTCAATAGACCGACGTCAACGGTCCACTGTGCCGTCCAAGAGGTTTCGCTGGGCTGAGTTCACCTTGCCGTCGACCCTGCAGCTGGCTCCTTTGCTGGAGCTGCTGACCGAGCCAGTCGGTTGTGTTCTCACCAGTCAGCGGATTGAGCTGGGATTGCATGAAGCCCTGGTCAATGCCGTTCGCCATGGCAACGCTGAGAACCCCGCTAAGAAGCTCCGCGTTCGCCGCATCCTCACGCCCAATTGGTTGGTCTGGCAGGTGCAGGATGAGGGTTGCGGCCTTCCAAAGCAGTCACGTACAGCAACTCTGCCGACGGCGCTCGATGCCGCCAGCGGCCGTGGACTGTTCCTGATCCACCAATGTTTTGATGATGTGCGCTGGAGCCGGCGGGGCAATCGCCTGCAGCTGGCCTGCCGCCGGCCCGTCAGTGACGCGGACAGCCTGGATCCTTCAACTCTCCTTTGAACCACCCGAGCGCCTGTTGGGTCAGGTTCTCCACGTCGGAGCTGTTCCCTTGGCGGAGCAATTGCACCATCGCTGCAGCCAGTAACTCGGCTCCACGTCGTTGTCGGTTGCTCTTCAGCTGATGCCAGTCGCGATCGCCGATGCGGAGCAACTGATGCAGCTCTTCAGCCTTGGCTGTTGCGGAGTCGGGCCATGGGGCGTCGGTTGAAGTCATCCCTGAATCAGCAGATCCATCTAGTTTCGGGTGATGTGGGTGCAACGGCGTGGAACAGCGCAAAGGCAAACGACCCGGCCATGAACTGCGTTGGTTGCACCACGCCTCACACCTTCTGTTGCAAGGGCAATGTCAGGCCCATGCCCGCTCGGGTGTTGCGGCGCGGCGATGGGTTCAGCGCCGCAAACTTGCCGCCAACCTGATCAGTCAGCCGCTGGTTGGATGGCCCGTTTCACCAGCGTCTGGAGAGCGCTTCTGGAGGGCATTGCGCTTCGGTGGGGCAGGATTTGCTTTGGCCTGGCTGCTTGCGCAGCTTTGAACGCATCAGGAGATCAGGCCACCCGTTGGCGATGGGTCTAGCCAACTACCACCAGCGAATTGGAAGCAGGTGCATCATCTTTCGTGGGTGAACCCCCCTTGGGCTGCGCCATGTCCTGACCGCGAAGCCAGGCATTGTGCAGAGCTCGCCTGCGTCGATCTTCAGACAACACCAGACGATCGGCTGCTGCCTGGGGACTTTCCCCTGGCATTACGGCCGTGCGCAGGCAGATGCCGAAACCATGGGCTTCCACCTGCACATGGCCTTCCATCAGCACCACCTGAAATGTCCAGCCTTGAAGCCAACGCAGCCGGAAGGGATTGTTCATGAAGTTCCCTTCGGGATCGAGCACACCCTATGGCTCGCAGCCGTTCGTGCAAGGGACGCTGTCAGGGAATCACCTCAGGTGGACGGGGTGTCGGGTTTGCGTGCGGACCAGACTCGCGTCATGAAGTGGGTTTCCGCGGTGATGCCTTCGAACCCTGCAGCTGAGAGGCGGGCGTCAATGTCGTCGCCGATGTAGTCGCGGTAGTAGGGCTCATGGAAGACACGTCGGAAGTTCTCCATCACGGGGGCGAACTTGGCTGAATCGGCCATCTGCACAGAGTCGGCCAGCACGAACACACCACCGGGTTCGAGCACGCGCCAGGCTTCGTTCAACACGTTCTGGCGGGCTTCCGCTGGAAGTTCGTGCAGCAGAAACACACTGGTGACGGCCTGAACCGATCCATCCGCCAGCGGCAGGGATTCACCGTTGGCACGGATCAGCTGAACTAGTGATGCATCGCCGTCATTCAGCCAGCGGTTGGCTTGGCGCAGGTACGACTCGGAAAGATCGGTTCCGATCAGCTGTGCGTGGGGGACGGCAGCCCGGATCTGATGCAGGGTGCGACCGGTGCCGGTGGCCACATCGAGAATCTTCAGGGAGCCAGGAGCACGGTCTGCGAAGTGCTTTAAGCCGCGTTTCAGCGGAGCCAGAACGCGTCGCCGCATGGCGTCGGCGGTGCCGTTGAACAGGATCTCCACCTGCAGGTCGTAGAGACCGGCGGAGTGGTCACTCAGATAACCATCGGTTTGATGGTGAAAGTTTTGAAGGTAGTAATCGGGGTAGAGCTCTGCGTCGGTCTCCTTGGGCAGATCCCGCACGTTCCGTTCACGGCGTCGGTCCCAGGTGGAGGGAAGGTCCAACCACACCTGGGGATAGCGGCTGACCCAGTCGAGCCAAGGTGCGTCGAACAACAGCTGTTCGGGGTAGATCCCTTGTTCGGCGTCTTGCCAGTCCTGCTCCTGGAGTTTGGCCATGTCCAGGCGCAGTTCCCCAAGCACCTCGGCAGACACGGGTTCTGTTTTCGGAACGGCATCGGGCGCCACCAGTTCCATCAGCTTGGTGCTCAGCTCTTTGTGGGCCAGGCCCGCGATGCTTTTGCCTTGCTGAAGCGTTTGGTACGCAAGCTTGCTCAGGGGCGTTGACGCCATCGCGGATCCAGACAACATACCTATTCCAGCGAATGTGAGGCGCAACCGCGGCTCACGCAGTCCACAAAAAAACCCGCCTCTAGGGAGGCGGGTCGTCGGGGCAACGCGCGCTGATCAGGCGTCGTAGTACATGGTGAATTCGTGGGGGTGCGGGCGCTGGCGCAGCTGCTGCACCTCCTCGTACTTCAGGTCGATCCAGTTGTCGATGAAGTCGTCGCTGAACACGCCGCCAGCGGTGAGGAAGCCGCGATCGGCATTCAAGGCTTCCAGGGCACCGTTGAGTGATGCAGGAACCGTGGCGATCTTCGAGAGCTCCTCAGCCGGAAGTTCGAACAGGTCGCGATCTTCGCCATCGCCGGGATCGATCTGGTTCTTGATGCCGTCCAGACCGGCCATCATCATGGCGCTGAAAGCCAGATAGGGGTTGGCGAGGGCATCGCCGGAGCGGAACTCGAGGCGCTTGGCCTTCGGGCTCGGGCCGGTGAGCGGGATCCTCACGGCGGCCGAGCGGTTGCCCTCGGAGTAGACGAGGTTCACCGGAGCTTCGAAACCGGGCACCAGACGCTTGTAGCTGTTGGTGGTGGGGTTGGTGAAGGCCAGGAAGGCGGGAGCGTGCTTGAGGATGCCGCCGATGTACCAGCGGGCCGTCTGGGAGAGGTTGGCGTAGGTGCCTTCGCCGAAGAACAGGGGCTGACCCCCCTTCCAGAGGCTCTGGTGCACGTGCATCCCGGAGCCGTTGTCGTTGAAGACCGGCTTGGGCATGAATGTGGCCGTCTTGCCGTACTTCTTGGCCACGTTGCGGACGACGTACTTGTAAGTCATCACGTTGTCGGCGGCCTGGATCAGCTCAGCGAATTTCATGCCGAGTTCGTGCTGGCCCGCGCCGGCCACTTCGTGGTGGTGCTTCTCGGTGGGAATGCCCAGTTGACCCATCAGCAGGAGCATTTCGGAGCGGATGTCCTGAGCGGTGTCGTTGGGAGCGACAGGGAAATAACCCTCCTTCTCCTGGATCTTGTAAGCGAGGTTTCCACCTTCTTCGATGCGTCCGGTGTTCCAGCCCGCCTCGATCGTGTCAACGCTGTAGAAGGAACCGCCTTCGGCCGAGTTGTAGCGGACGTCGTCGAAGAGGAAGAATTCGGGCTCAGGACCGAAGAAGGCCATGTCGGCCAGACCGGTGCTGGACAGATGATTCAGAGCCCGCTGGGCCAGGGCACGGGGGCAGCGCTCATAGGGCTGGCCGGTGCGTGGCTCCTGAATCGAGCAGATCATGCTCAAGGTCTTGTGCCGGTAGAAGGGATCCACCCAGGCGGTGTTGGCGTCCGGCACCATGGCCATGTCGGAGGCCTGGATGCCTTTCCAGCCACGGATGGATGAGCCGTCAAAAGCGAGGCCCTCAGTGAAGGACTCCTCCTCCAGCAGATCGGTGCAGACCGTCAGGTGCTGCCACTTGCCGTGCAGATCGGTGAATTTGAGGTCGATCAGTTCGATGCCTTCGTCCTTGATCTGGCGCAGGACGTCCTGGGGGGATTTCGACATAAGAAGGGACTGCTCGACTGAATTGTGCAGTGATGTGACCGTATACAGCCACAAGACACCATTTTGTATCAAGGGGTACGTTTTATTCGCCAGAGGGCGACTGCGTAACCGTTTCTGTCAACTTGGCTGAAATGCAGGCCTGCCAAAGGATCTGCCCGCCTCAACGGTGTTAGCTTCCGCTGGGGATCCTCTGGAGATTCAGGGACATGCGCGATGCAATCAGCGGTCTGATCGGTCGTTATGACCAATTAGGTCGTTATTTCGATCGTTCGGCGATCGACAGCATCAACGCGTATCTGGATGAATCCACGCTGCGGATTCAGGCCGTTGAGCTGATCAACGGGTCTGCTGCTGAGATTGTGCGTGAGGCCAGCCAGCGTTTGTTTCGGGATGAGCCCGATCTGCTCTTGCCCGGCGGCAACGCTTACACCACCCGTCGTCTCGCTGCCTGCCTGCGGGATATGGACTATTTCCTCCGCTACGCCAGCTATGCCCTCGTGGCCGGTGACAGCACAATCCTCAACGAACGTGTGCTGAACGGACTCGACGACACTTATAAGAGCCTCGGCGTGCCCACGGGGCCTACGGTCCGCAGCATCGTTTTACTGGGCGAAGTTGTTGCCGAGATGCTTCTGGCCAACGGTGCTGCATCCGATCAGCTCGCCACCGTCCTTCAGCCGTTCGATCACCTGGCCAAGGGCCTTGGAGAAACCAACGTGCGCCAGCGCTAAGCCCAGACGCTCGGCGCGAGATTTGAACAGATTGCAATCGAGCTCTCCTCATCCCTTCCGCGCGGGGTGACTGCGTAGGCTCAACACCACGAACCAACGATCAAGGCTTTGGCGACGACGAATTCTCTTCTTTCCGTTGACGATCGTCACCGCAGAGCCTTTGCACCGATCGGCACTCCCGACCGTCTCCTGCTTGGACCCGGCCCTTCCAACGCCCATCCAACGGTTCTTAAGGCTCTCTCGAGAACGCCGATTGGTCACCTTGATCCGCTGTACGTGGAGCTCATGAGTGAGGTGCAGGAACTGCTGCGCTACGCCTGGCAGACCGACAATCGCCTCACGCTTCCAATGAGCGGCACCGGAAGTGCCGCCATGGAGGCAACGCTCGCGAACACGGTGGAGCCTGGAGACACCGTTTTGGTGGCGGTGAAGGGCTATTTCGGCCTGCGGCTGGCCGACATGGCGGGCCGTTACCGCGCTGACGTGAAAACCATTGAGAAGCCCTGGGGTGAGTGGTTTTACCTCGATGAGCTGGAAGCTGCCCTGATCGAGCACAAGCCCGCCATCTTGGCGATGGTTCATGCCGAAACCTCAACGGGTGTTTGTCAACCCATGGAGGGCATCGGCGACCTTTGCCGAAAGCATGACTGCCTTCTTCTGCTCGACACCGTCACTTCTCTGGGGGGTGTGCCGCTATACATCGATGAGTGGAAAGTCGATCTCGCCTACAGCTGCAGCCAGAAAGGCCTGAGCTGCCCTCCCGGTCTTGGACCCTTCACCATGGGTCCCCGCGCCGAGGCCAAGATGACAGCGCGTCAGGGCAAGGTTCCCAACTGGTACCTGGATGTATCCCTGCTGAACCAGTACTGGGGCAGCGACCGCGTCTACCACCACACCGCGCCGGTCAACATGAACTTCGGCATGCGTGAGGCCCTGCGTCTCCTGGCTGAAGAAGGACTCGACCAGGCCTGGGCACGCCATCGCAGCAATGCAGAGATGCTCTGGAATGGCTTGGAAAGTCTCGGCCTCTCGATGCATGTGCCGGCCGAGCGCCGACTTCCCACCCTCACCACGGTTCGGATTCCTGACGGTGTGGATGGCAAGGCGTTCAGTCAGCACCTGCTCAACAACCACGGCATTGAAGTAGGTGGTGGACTCGGCAGCCTTGCCGGCAAAATCTGGCGCATCGGCCTGATGGGTTACAACTCCACCCCTGAAAACGTGAACCGTCTGCTCAACCTGTTTGAGACAGAGCTGCCTCGCTTCAGCGGTTCCGTTGCCGCCGCTGCTTGAACCAGCGTTCCAGCTGCTCCCTCGCCTCAGGCTCGCGCACGCCCTGAATCACCTTCATGTGGTGATGGGCACTGGCATGGGTGGAGAGGTCAAGGCTTCCCCCCAGGCCACCGCGCTTGGGATCTGACGCCGCAAACACCACTCTTCCCATGCGGGCCTGCACCAAGGCCCCCGCACACATGGGGCAGGGTTCGAGGGTCACGATCAGGGTGCAGTTGTTGAATCTCCAGTCGTTCTGAACGATCGCTGCCTGTTGCAAGGCCACCAGTTCGGCATGCCCGAGGGGATCCCTGTCGTTCTGGCGCCGGTTCCGCCCATGGCCGATGGCTCGGCCCTGTCCATCCAGGATCACTGCGGCCACCGGAACTTCTCCTTCCGCTCCAGCTTCCTCCGCGCGCTGGAGCAGAACATCCATCCAGCGAGTGAACTCATCCCGCTGATCCACTGCTGTTCCACGTTGTCCTTTGAGCACCATCCCACGAGACGCGAAGATCGGTGCAGTTCACGGGTCTCCGTTGCAAGCCTGTTCCGAGTCTCAGCACCCACCGGATCGGCTTGCTCCGTTCGCCATCCCCTCGGCCGAAGACCCGGTGCTGAGGAACTTCCTGCATCGCAGTTCGGATCTGCTCTGCCGTTGGATCGGCTCCGCTGATCGATCAAGCCCGGTCCCTGTCATGCGGCCCTTGCCTGACGTGGCACCAGGGCTTGATGGGGCCAGCGTTGAATCGCTGCTCAGTGATCTTCAGCAGGTGATGGATGGTGCGTATCAGCCGTCCCATCCCGGTGCTCTCGCCCATCTCGATCCGCCCCCGCTGACCGCGTCCATTGCAGCGGAATTGGTCTGTGCAGGTCTCAACAACAACCTCCTGGCCGAGGAGCTTTCGCCTGGTCTGACCGGCCTGGAACATGACCTCTGCCGCTGGTTCTGCCACAGGATTGGCTTGCCCGCCGGTTCCGGAGGGGTGCTGGCCAGCGGCGGGACCCTGAGCAATCTCATGGCCCTGGTGGCCGCACGGGCGGCGTTGGGGGCCACCCATCGGGATCCTGTACTGCTGTGCAGCCAAGACGCTCACGTCTCCATCAACAAGGCCGCAAAGGTGATGGGGCTGGCGGATGATGCCCTTCAGACGCTTCCTGTGGCCGCGGATGGTGGCCTTTGCCTCGAGGCTTTGGCCAAGCGTTTGAGAGCTCTGCATGCGAAGGGGCGGCCTTGTCTGGCGGTGGTGGCCACGGCCGGCACCACGGTGCGTGGAGCCATTGATCCTCTGTCGGATCTGGCAACCCTCTGCCGTGATGCTGGGGTCTGGTTGCACGTTGATGCGGCCATCGGCGGTGTGTTCGCCCTCACGGCCCGCCATGCCTCTCTGATGGATGGCATGGAATCTGCCGATTCGATCACGCTGAATCCCCAGAAATTGCTGGGCATCACCAAGGCGTCATCCCTGCTGTTGCTTCGGGATCGAACCCATCTCCGTAAGGCCTTTTCAACAGGATTGCCCTACATGGAGGCGCCCAAGGGGATGGATCACGGCGGGGAGATCGGCTTGCAGGGCACCCGACCTGCGGAGATCCTCAAGCTTTGGCTGGGCCTACGCCAGTTGGGCGAGGCGGGCATCGAAGCAACGCTTAGCGGAGCTTTGCAACGGCGAAACGCCTTCGCAGCCCAATTGGACCCGGAGAAGTTCACGTTGCTGCCGGGTGACCTGCACCTGCTGGCCTTTCATCCCAAACATGGAGATGCTGCTGCAGCCGGCTGTTGGAGTGAAGACACCCGGCAAATGCTGCTGTCTCACGGCTACATGCTGTCGCGACCCTTTTACGGCGACCGTTTCTGCCTCAAGGCGGTTTTTGGAAACCCCCACACCACGGCTCAGCACCTCAGCGACCTTTCGGGACGACTGAATCAATCGCTGGCTCCAGCCTGATCGTTCACAATCGCCATCGTTCGAGACGCTCCGATGCCGGAACAGCAGCAGGGTTCACGCTGGGTTGCCATCGTCACCGGGGCGATCTCAGTGGCGATTGGTGTGCTCTATCTGCTTCTGATCACCGTTCTGGATGCCCGGGGGCCGATGCTTCCCCCTCCTGCTGAGGCCCTGGCCGGGGGGGAAGACGTCCCGCCGCCGACTGCTGAAGCGGTTCAACCACTTGCCGCATGGCACTGGCCAGAAAGCGCTGCAGTGAGAGTTCCCGTCGGTTGAGCTCAAAGGCCTGTTGAACCACGGTCTGCATGCCACCGTCACCCCAGTCCTGGTCCTGTTCGAAGTAGCGCATGAAACTGCTTCCGGCGATTCGGGTGAGCCATGCGGTCACCACCCCCTGGAGCACCTGCCCCAGCACCAGAGTGGGCAAGCTCAGGCTCAGGCTGGTGCCCAGCAAGCTCATGGCCCCCTTGACGATGCCTAACTTGCCAAGGGTCTGTCCAAGGGACAGGGCCAGATCCTTGGCGCGATCACGTGACATCTCGACCCCATAGATCTTGGCCATCTCCAGGATCATCTGGGCATTTACAGCTGCGGTGCTCAACAGATCCACCCCGGGCAGCGGATTGGCAGCGACAATCCCCGCTCCCATCCAGCTGTAGCGATCAATGCAGCGTTTGGCTTCCCGAGACCGCTGGTCGTTCAACAGGGCACGCCCGCGGCTGTCGAGGGATCGGCACTGCAAAAGGATGTTGTCGGCAATCAATTCCTCGCCCTCTGCGTGCAGCACAACGGCGAGGCGCTGCAGCAGATCGCTGACGTCAGGCAGCGGCTGCAGCGGGCGACGGCCGGGTTGAGGAATCGATTGAGGAGAGGCGCTGCAGGCCACCACATCAGCAGCGTTGAGCTGTCCCTGGCAACGGGAGCGAAGCACCTGCAGGAGCCTTTTCTCCTCGTCAACTCCGCGTAAATCCCGCTTGTTCAGCACCAGGAGCAGCCGCTTGCCGAGCCCGGCGAGCGAGGTCACGACGGCGTATTCCGAGGCTCTGAGGTCCCCATCCACCACCACGATCAACAGATCGGCACGAACCGCCCGACGACGGGCTGTTTCCTCCCGGCTGAGTCCTTCGTCTCCGGCTTCAAGGATTCCTGGGGTGTCCACGAGCTGAAGACCACGCTCCAGGCCTTTCAAACGCAGCCGGTAGGCGCGGCTGGTTTTGGTCACGCCCATGGGCGCTCCCACATCGCCGACCATTTCATTGAGCAGGGCACGGATCAGCGATGTCTTGCCACTGGATCCAGTGCCGAACACCACAACCACCAGATCGCCTCGCTTCAGTTCCTCGGCGACCCGGTCGCGTTCGTTCTGAAGGCTGCGGCGACTGATGTCGTCCTGAATGCGTTCGATCAGACGATCCACATGGCCGAGGCTGGTGGTCGCGGCATCCCGCCGGTTCTGTGGAGCCGGGGTGGCTTGGCGTGGTTGTTGGCTTGGGCGTGATTTCAGGCGTTTCCACATCGGCCAACCCACCTGCACCGCCAGGGTGGCCACCAGCACGAGCCCCAGCAGCAGCACCGGCGTGAGCAACCAGGGAGGCAGGAAGTAACTCAGATCCCACAGCAGGCTGCGGATGGTCTGAACGGCAGCGCCGATCAGCACGAGTGCCACAAAGGCAACGGCGAGACCGATCAGCAACCGGGTTTGGCGTTTCATGCCTGCGTCACACCAGCCTCAGGGCAAGTTTGGGTCAGCCACGGCTGTTGTCACGAAGGCTGGTATCACCCCGGCGGGTCCAGAGGTCGATGGCAAAGCAGAGCACGGCGAGATTGATGGCGACATCCGCCCCGTTGAAGATCGGGAAATCGATCGGTTCGAGGGCCAGAAAATCCACCACGTGGCCGAGACGCCAACGGTCGATCCCATTACCCACCGTTCCGCCTAGAAGCGCTGCTGCGGCGAGGGCCTGCCAGAACGGCAGCACCCGTTCACGCCAGATCCACAGGATCAGCCCGATGCCCACCCCCAAGCTGAGCAGCCCAAGCAGGGCAGTGGAGCCCTGTAGAACACTGAAGGCCGCGCCGGTGTTGTGCACCAATTGCAGCGAGAGCAGATGTGGCAGCAGGGGTAGGGATTGACCCTCTCGCAAAGCGCTCGAGGCCGCCGCCTTGCTCAGCTGATCCACCACCACGATCACCAGGGCAATCAGCAGGGTTGAGCGACGTGGAAGTGGTCTCGTCATGGCTCGATGATCAGCAACCGACGCAGCACGATTGAAAGGAATCCTGCACCGATGCAGAGCAGCATCTGAGCCGGTAGCGGACCGATTGAAAACTGCATCAGCAGCTCGGGGAAACCAAGGCTCCATCGCCCCAGCAGTGCCCCGAGGGCGAGATTCAGCACCCCGCAGATCTGGAGAACGAGCAGCCCTGCCAGGGCACAGAGCGACTGTCTGGGCAGGTCATCCATGCGGTCCTGCTGCGCCAGTCGACCGGTGAGCCAGGCTGCGGGCACGAAGCCCGCGAGATAGCCGAAACCCGGTTTAAGCACGTAGTTCAGCCCTCCACCGCCATGGAACACCGGCAGACTGAACAATCCCAGGCTCAGATAGCCAACAGCGGCCATCACGCCGGCACGCGGGCCACTGACCATGGCGCAGAGAAGCAGCGCTGGCACCTGCCACGTGACCGGCAGGGGGAGAAGGATCGGCTCGGGAGCAGGCAGGAACAACGCGGCGGGCACAAGACCACCGATGAGGATGGCTAGCAGACCCGCCAGGGCACCACACCAGGAGGCGAGAGCCCTCACATCACTCACTCAACTGGGCCCATCCTGCTCGACAATGCAGATCCTGCCCAGTTCAGATGTCGGTATCGATTGGTGATCAGCTGCGCCTGTCGCAGCAGCTTCCGTACCTCAAGTCGGCGGATCCGATGCCGATGCTGCGACCGCCGGATCTGGTGGCCGCCGGTGAAGTGGGCGAGGTGGTTGCACTTCATCCGATGGACACGGTTGCTGTGCGATTTCGCCGGGGCACGTTTCTGATCCCCCTCGATCGGCTGGATCCGGTGGATGCAGCTGAGGTGGACTAAGCAGCGTCCCGCCGATCCCAGCGCCGTTCGAGCTGCTTCAGTGCAGCGGAGGTTCCGCACAGGCTGAGTCGTGGTTCCCTCAGCCAACGTTGGGCGGCATCGAGCACATCCGTCGGTGTCAGTTCCGCAAGAGCCCGCACACAGCGCTGGTCATGATCGTCAGGGAGCCCTTGGGCCTTCAGCTGAACCCGTCGCTCTGCCCGTTGGGAGCAGGTCTGCAGGCCCTGGGCGAGCTGACCGATGTACTTGGCCCGTGCGAGCTCGAGTGCGGCCTCACTGAGGGGTTGCTCACTCAGCTCGTCCCAGATCTTCAGCAGCAAGTCCAGCGCGAGCTCTGAGCGCTCCTCCACGCTCGAGGCCATCAGCACAAAGGGCGCCGGTCCTGCCAGGCCAGGGAAGTGCGCGGCCACGTCGTAGGCCACGCCATGGTCTTCCCGCAGGCGCTGGAACAGCAGGCTCGACATCCCCACGCCCAGATGGCACTGCAACAGACGCAACGCCAGTTCATCCGGGTGTCCATGCCCCAGCGTCGCCTGCCCAAGCATCAGAACCACCTGTTCGGTGTCCATCGCTTCGAGCTGGATCGTTTCGGTTCCCACCGCTTCGGCGTAGGGACGGCGGCCTGAGCGATCGTTGCCGCTCCCTTCTGGCCAGTCGCGAAAGTCCTCAAGGGAGCCAATCGTGTCGATGATTTGCGGTGGGACGCTGCCCGCCAGGGCGAGAACGCTCGATGCCCTCGGTAGCCGCTCGGCCAGGGGAAGAAGTGCCTCCCGATCCAGGTCATCCAGCTCTTCAGCGATGCCCATCGGGTCGTGGCCGTAGCCCCCGTTGCCATAGGTCAGCTGCCGCCATCCGGTCGTGGCGCAATGGAAGGGGTCCTCCCGCTGCCGTTGCAAGGCCTGAATCGTGAGCGAACGTTCAAGGGCCACCTGGCCAGGCTCAAGCCGGGGGGAACGAACCATCTGGGCCAGCAGGGGCAGGAGCTGCTCCGCGTCTTCCACCGTGCAGCGCAGGCTCAGCACGAGCGCATCCTCCTGGGCATCGCAGCGCAGACCTGCTCCGCATCCCTCAACAAGGTCCGCCAGGTCAACGTGGTTGTGTCCTCCACAGCCTCGGCTGAGCAGAGATGCCAGCAGGTCATGGGCACCCCGTGTTCCTGCAGGGTCGTCGGCGCTGCCGAAAGGAAGCAGCAGTTTCGCGGCCAGAATCCCCGGGCTTGAGACCGGTTCGATCAGCAGTTCGGGGTTGCTCATCCGTGTTTCATCTTGGCCTGGGCGGTCAGCACAAACGCCTGTTCGGGTTGAAGCCTTGGAAACAGGTCTGAGCGAAGCCGCTCGGCCGTCCATGGCGGCAGGAAAGCAAGAGGCTGGAGCAGATCCTGCTGCCGGTCCCAGAGGGTCTGGCTGGCGCTGAGCCCAGACACCTGGCCCGTTGATTCCAAGGCATAGCGCAGTCCGTTGCTCACCAGCTGCTGGCCCCGCTTCAGCTCCTGATCGCTGACGAGCTCTTCCGCCATGGCGCGCAGCTGCCGGTTCACCTCGTCTTCCACAGCCTCCAGATGCTCGTCCGGACAGATCACCTCCAGCGTGATCAGGCTTCCCTGCTCCAGAACCGAGAGGTCCATCGACACGCTTTCAACGATCTGCAGTTCCTCCCTCAAGCGGTTCACGAGACGACTGCGTCGTCCTTCCCCCAGAAGGGTTGTGGCGAGATCAGCGGCCATCACGCCTGTTTGATCCTGGGCCCGTGGAGCTTCCCAGAGCATCAGCAGTCGGGCGGATTCGAGCCGGTCCACAACAACGCTTTCGCGTCCAGGACGCACGCTCAGGGGCGATGACGTTGATGAGGGCTCAGGCGCATCCAGGAGGTCCGCCAGAGCCGAGGAACCCAGGGCACTGCGCAGCTCCGCTGACGAAGGCCCGGCCATCGCCAGGCAGCAGTTGGAACCGCGGTACTGCCGCTGATGAAACGCCCGCATGGCCTCGGGCGTCATGGCCTCCAGGCTGAGGGGGGTGCCCAGGATGGGTCGGCCATAGGGGTGCTGGTCACAGCCCTTGCTCAACAGCAGTTGCAGCACCTGCTCATTGGGTTGATCGGCGTATTGAGCGATCTCTTCAAGCACCACCCCCCGTTCCGTGTTGAACCCCTCAGGCTCGAGGCTTGGCTGCAACACCAGTTCCAACAACAGATCCAACGCTTCGCGGGCTCGATCCGGGGGTGTCAGCACGTGGAAGTGAACGTCATCAAAGCCTGTGGCGGCATTGCTGCTGCCCCCCAGAGCTTCGATGGCTTCATCGAATGCCCCTGCGGCCAGCCGCTCACTTCCCTTGAACACCATGTGCTCCAGGAAATGGGCCATGCCCTCTTCCCCTGGCTGCTCACTGGCACTGCCGGCACGGCACCAGAGATCGAGACAGGTCAGGGGTGCATCCGGCATCTCCGCCGTCACGCAGCGCACTCCGTTGTGGAGGGTCCAATGGTCCAGTTGGGGACCGGAGAACGGAAGGTTCAGAACTGCGTGGCAAAGTTCCATTCTGTGCCTGCCCCTTCGATGCAGCCCAAGCCGCTGGCGCCACCGCCAGGACAGCATCCCCTCGTGCAGGCCTTGGCGGCGTCGATCCGTAGTGCCTGGGCGGGATTGCCCGGATTGGAGATCCTCCCCTGCGATGAGGATTTGCGCTTCATCCAGGGGCAACTCGATGGCGAGGGCCTATCGATCGGCAACGAGCTTTTTCGCTGCATCGGCCTTCGCAAACTTCATCTGGAGGTTGCGCGACTCGGCAACGGCCTGCAGATCCTCCACAGCGTCTGGTTCCCCGATCCCCACTACGACTTGCCGATCTTCGGGGCCGACATCGTGGCCGGCCCTGCAGGCATCTCCGCCGCGATCGTCGATCTGTCCCCCACCTCCGATGCCTTGCCGGAGCTGCTGATCCAGCGGCTTGAGGCCAGGCCATGGCCGGCGTTCCGTCAGGTTCGGGAGCTGCCGGCCTGGGGATCAGCCATCTTCTCGAACAAGGTGTGCTTCATCCGCCCCGACGGTGCTGACGAGGAAGCAGCCTTTCAGGAACTGGTGAGCCATTACCTGCAGGTGATGGCCACCAGCGTGATCGAGGCGACTCCCGAACCGTCCACGGCTCTCACTACAGTCCGCCGGTACGAGGGTCAGTTGAACTATTGCCTTCAGCAGAAACGCAACGACAAGACCCGCCGCGTGCTCGAGAAGGCCTTCGATTCAGCCTGGGCCGATCGCTACATCGACATGCTTCTGTTCGACAACCCTCCGGGACTCTGATGACCCCCAAGCGCTGGTCTGTTCTGGCTGGAAGTTTGGTCATAGCGGTCATCGGCGGCTGGTTGCTGCGGCCGACGCCCGAACCCAAGCCGGTTGAACCGACGCCTGCACTCACGGTTCGTCCCGAAGCGGTCGCGGCCCTGGGGCAGCTGGAGCCCGCCGGGGACATCCGCAATCTGGCGGCTCCCAATGCGGGGATGGCGGGGACACCCCGGGTGGCAGCCCTCAATGTGAATGAGGGTGATCTGATCAAGACCGGCCAGGTGTTGGCGTCCTTCGATCACCGGGATGGACTGCTCGCTGATCTGGAGCGCGTCGATGCGCAGCTGCGCAGCCTCGATCAGGAGATACAGCTTCAGGCCCTTGAGGTAGAGCGCTTCAGCAGAGCCGCCGATTGGGGTGCGGCCGAATTGACTCTGGTGGACAACAAGCGTGAGGAGCTGGTGCGTCTTCAGGGACAGCGGGATCAGGCCCTGGCGGAGCGCAAAGGGCTTCAGGCCGACCTCGTGCTCAGTCAGCTGATCTCGCCCCTTGATGGTGTTGTGCTCAAGCTGCATGCCCGTGCAGGCGAGCGCCCTGGTGCAGAGGGGGTGATGGATGTGGGGGCCAATCAGGCGATGCAGGCCAGCATCGAGGTCTACGAATCCGACATCTCCCTGATCCGCCTCGACCAGTCCGTGCGCCTCATCAGCGAGAACGGTGGTTTCCGAGGTGAACTCGTCGGGCGCGTCCTGCGCATCAGCCCGCAGGTGGAACAACGGTCTGTTCTCTCCACCGATCCCACCGGCGATGCCGACGCCCGCGTTGTGATGGTTGATGTGGTGCTGAACCCTGAAGATGCCGCCAAGGTCAGCCGTCTGGCGGGTTTGAAGGTGATCGCCCGCTTCGATCCATGAACCGGTTCTGGCGGGGGCGTCGGATTCCCCTCTCCTGGCTGTTGCTGACGCGCCAGCCCGTTCGCTTGCTGGTGGCGCTTGCCGGCATCAGTTTCGCGGGAATTCTGATGTTCATGCAGCTTGGATTCCGTGATGGCCTCTTTGACGCCAGCGTCACAGCGCACCGGCTGTTCGATGCTGATGTTGTTCTGATCAGTCCCCGCTCTGCCAGCTCCGTGAGCATGGAGGCCTTTCCAAGACGGCGGCTGGTTCAGACCCTGGCTGATCCAGACGTCGATGGGGTGACACCGGTGCACTGGGGGCTGATGCTGTGGCGGAACCCGGAAACGCGGCGCAACCGGTCGATCCTGGCCTTGGGTTTCAATCCCGACGACCCCTTTTTTGTCGATCCCTCCCTGGCTGAGAAAACTGACGCTCTCAAGCAGAAGGGGCGGATCCTCTTCGATCAGCTGTCACGTCCTGAATTCGGACCCATTGCCGACTGGTATCGCGATGGCCGTGTGGTGGAAACCGAGATCGCTGGCAACCGCGTCCGGGTGGCGGGTCTGGTGAGCCTGGGCACCAGCTTCGGTGCCGACGGCAACCTGCTCACGAGCACGGAGACGTTCCTCGATCTGATGCCTCAGAAGCCGCCTGGGGCGATCGAAGTGGGTCTGGTGCGGTTGAAGCCCGGCGCGGATCCTGAACAGGTGGTGTCCCGATTGAGACAGCGACTGCCCAAGGATGTTTCGGTGCTGACCAAGCAGGGCTTCATCGATTTCGAGCAGAACTACTGGAAGAGCAGCACCTCCATCGGTTTCATCTTCACGCTCGGCGCAGCCATGGGCTTCGTGGTGGGCTGCGTGATCGTTTATCAGGTGCTGTACACCGATGTGAGTGATCACCTGCCGGAGTACGCCACTTTGATGGCCATGGGCTATCGCCTCAGCCATCTGTTGGGAGTGGTGGTTCGTGAGGGCTTCTATCTGGCGGCGATGGGGTACGTCCCCGCTTACATGGCCGGTCAGGGGCTGTACTGGTTCGTTCGTGACGCCACCAAGCTGCCCGTCGGCATGGATCTGTCCCGGGCGTTGACCGTTCTGGTGATGATCCTGGTGATGTGCATGTTGTCGTCGTTCCTGGCCATGCGTCGTCTCATCGATGCAGACCCTGCGGAGATCTTCTGATGGCAGCTGTTGTTGTCGACAACCTCTCCCACGCTTTCGGCCAAGGGGAGATGCGCCGCGCGGTTCTTCAAAACATCAGCTTCATCATCGAGCCGGGCGAAGTGGTGTTGTTGACCGGTCCTTCGGGCTGTGGCAAGACGACACTGCTCACCTTGATCGGCGCCTTGCGGACGGTTCAGCAAGGTGAGGTGTCGGTGCTTGGTGAGTCCCTGCATGGTGCAGGCCGTCGGCGCCGCCAGCAGGTGCGCCGGCGCATTGGAATGATTTTTCAGGGGCACAACCTTCTGCGCTGCCTCACGGCTGAGCAGAACGTGCAGATGGGAGCCGATCTTCTGCCTGATCTCAGTTACAGGGCGCGCCGGGATGAGGCTCGTCAGTGGCTCCGTGCCGTCGGCCTGGAGGACCACATGGCCAAAGTTCCCCATGACTTGTCCGGTGGACAGAAGCAGCGGGTCGCCATTGCCCGTGCCCTTGCCGCAAACCCCCGCCTTCTCCTGGCTGACGAACCCACCGCTGCCCTGGATAGCCGTACGGGCCGGGAGGTGGTGGAGCTGCTTCGCCGACTCGCCCGTGAACAATCCTGCGCGGTGCTGATGGTGACCCATGACCCGCGCATCGTTGATGTGGCCGATCGCCTGCTTCAGATGGAGGACGGGCGATTAAAGAATGCTGTTTAGTACGATGAAAGTTGACATCAGAGCCCGCAGTTCCGCATGGCCAAGCGCAGAAACCTGAAGAAAGAAAAGCAGGAGCGGAACCGCGCCTACGCCCGCAAGTTCAAGAAGCGCAAGATGCGGAACGATGGCCGCGGTGAAGGCGCTGGTAACGGTGTGACCGGAACCGCCAACAACGGTGGTGCCGCCGACTGATCAACGGATCAGACCATCCATAAAAAAGGGGGCCTGCGGGCCCCTTTTTTGTTGTTCGTAGGGTGGGTGGCCATTTGCATCGGCCGTCGCGATGTTCGTCAGCGTCGTTATTCCGACCTACAACCGACGCCCGATCCTCGAGAAATGCCTCTCGGCACTGGAAGACCAGCAGCTTGCTGGAGCTCTTCAGGACTACGAGGTTGTTGTGGTTGACGACGGTTCCACTGATGGAACGCCGTCATGGCTGATCGAGCAGTCTCAGCGTTTTCCCCATGTGCGCCTGATCGAGCAGGAGCACGGTGGTCCTGCCGAGGGCCGGAACCGCGGTGTGGATCACGCCCGTGGCGATGTGATCGTCTTCATCGACAGCGATCTGGTGGTCACAGAAACCTTTCTGGCCACCCATGCACGGGCGTTGCAGCAGTGCTGGCAACGGCGCGGTGATCGGCTCTGCTTCACCTACGGCGCTGTCATTAACACCGCCAACTTCGAAGCACCCTGCTCGGAGCGCCACAAATTACGAGACTTGTCCTGGGCTTATTTCGCCACTGGAAATGTGGCCATCGATCGGGAGGTGCTGGAGCGCTCAGGCCTGTTTGACACCGGTTTCCGCCTCTACGGCTGGGAGGACCTGGAACTGGGTGAGCGTCTGCGGCGGATGGGGGTTGAGTTGGTGAAGTGCCCGGACGCTGTCGGTTATCACTGGCACCCCGCCCTGAGTCTCGACCAGATTCCCCGACTTGTGGAAGTGGAGGGTGAACGGGCCCGTATGGGGCTTGTTTTTTACCGCAAACATCCCACCAGGCGGGTGCGCTTGATCATCCAGTTCACCTGGTTCCATCGCATCCTTTGGGAAGTGCTCACCCTCGGCGGGCTGATCAATCCCTCCAGCCTTCGCCCGCTGCTCCGTTGGCTGATCCGGCATGGCTATCCCGGAACGGCGATGGAGTTGCTTCGTTTGCCCCTCAATCGCATCGGTGTGCGTGCCCTGTTCCGTGAAGCCAGAGCGGCAGGGCTTCGCTGATCAACGTTTTGATACCTTCTATAGGTCCTTTCATTCCGCACACCTGCCCGTTTCGGGTGCACGTGAGACCAGCTCCTGCTGGTTGTTCAGGTCCCTGGCAGGTGGAGGCGAACCCGAAACCCTCAAACCATGGCTGTCGTCACCCTCGCCGAGATGATGGAGGCTGGTGCCCACTTTGGGCACCAGACCCGTCGTTGGAACCCCAAGATGTCGCGCTACATCTATTGCGCGCGCAACGGCGTTCACATCATCGACCTCGTGCAGACCGCCGTCTGCATGAACAACGCCTACAAGTGGACCCGTTCTGCGGCACGCAGCGGCAAGCGTTTCCTTTTCGTTGGCACCAAGAAGCAAGCCTCTGAAGTTGTGGCGCTGGAAGCCGCCCGCTGCGGAGCCTCCTACGTGAACCAGCGCTGGTTGGGCGGCATGCTCACCAACTGGACCACCATGAAGGCGCGGATCGACCGTCTCAAGGATCTTGAGCGGATGGAGTCCAGCGGCGCCATTGCCATGCGCCCCAAGAAAGAAGGTGCGGTGCTGCGTCGTGAACTCGAGCGTCTCCAGAAGTACCTGGGTGGCCTCAAGAACATGCGTCGCCTTCCCGATGTTGTGGTCCTGGTGGACCAGCGTCGTGAGTCGAATGCGGTGCTCGAAGCCCGCAAGCTCGACATCCCCCTGGTATCCATGCTGGACACCAACTGTGATCCGGACCTCTGTGAGGTGCCGATTCCCTGCAACGACGACGCCGTTCGTTCTGTGCAACTGATCCTCGGCCGTCTGGCCGATGCGATCAATGAGGGCCGCCACGGTTCCAACGATCAGCGTGGTGGCGACAGCGAAGGCTGATCTCCTCTCACCGCTAAGTTCACGCCGCTGATTCCAACCAGGGAATCGGCGGCGATTCAATTTCCCTTCTCACTGCTCCGACCGATGGCTGCTGCCGTATCCGCCAAGCTTGTCAAAGAACTGCGCGACAAGACCGGCGCGGGGATGATGGATTGCAAAAAGGCCCTGGCCGCCACGGAAGGCGATGCCAATAAGGCCGTTGAGTGGCTTCGCCAGAAAGGCATCGCCAGCGCTGAAAAGAAATCCGGCCGCACCGCCGCCGAGGGTGCCATCGGCAGCTACATCCACACCGGTGCCCGCGTGGGTGTGCTGGTTGAGGTGAACTGCGAAACCGACTTCGTGGCCCGGGGCGACATGTTCCAGTCGCTGCTGCGTGATGTCTCCATGCAGGTGGCGGCATGCCCCAACGTTGAGTACGTCACCACCGACGAGATTCCCGACGAGATCCGTGAGCGGGAAAAGGCGATCGAGATGGGTCGTGACGATCTCGAGGGCAAGCCTGAGCAGATGAAGGAAAAGATCGTTGAGGGCCGCATCGGCAAGCGCCTCAAGGAACTCGCCCTCATGGAACAGCCCTTCATCAAGGACAGCTCCATCACCGTTGCTGACCTCGTCAAGCAAACCGCTGGCAAGATCGGCGAGAACGTCAAAGTTCGTCGCTTCACCCGTTACACCCTGGGCGAGGGCATCGAGGTGGAAGAGAACGATTTCGCTGCTGAAGTGGCGTCCATGCAGAACGCCGGCTGATTCCCTTGTCCGACCCGGACGTCAGGCCTGCTTACGACCCGTCAGAACAGCTGGCACGCCTTCAACGGTTGTGCCGGCTGCGGGCCATCGCCCTTTACAGGGAGCAGGCTCTCTATCTTCAGGTGCTGCGGGAACTGCTGGAAGGAGCCACCCGTCAGGCCCTGTTCAATCTTCTCGGTGAGGTTGATCCCTCCCGTTTTGGTCGACTGCCGGAGTCGACCCGTCTGAATTTCCATGCAGCGGTCACAGACCTGATCGACCGCTGCAGCGTTCTGCTCACAGTTGAGCAGCTGATGCAGCTGGTGGGGCAGATGCAGCAGGAGCAACGGCGCCAGCAGGCCCATGCCAGCAGAAGCATGCTGCAGAAGCTCAGTCGCCAGTCCCAGGAGAGTGCGCCTGAACCCGAGCCACCCACCTCTGACCCACCCACCTCTGAGCTCCCACGGAACGAACCGAGCGGATCCATTCAGTTGAGCTTGGCTTCACCGCTTGAATCCCCCCCGAGGACCGCTTCCCCGGATCCCGTTAAAGAACCGGTCCCAGAACCCGCAGACAACAAATCCTCGGGCGATTTGGATGTGCTCCGCTCACTGTTCGAGCTGGTCGGTGATGCGATGCAGCAGGCCCAACAGCCCCTTGATCCCGGTGCTGTTCTTGATCCTTCGCTGGACGGCAACGACCACTTTCTCCCGAATGAACCGGATGCGCTGTTGCACTGGATCCAGGCCATGGATCAGGCGCTTGAGCGACGCCTTCGCAACCTGTCCCATGCGGTGAATGTGCAGATGCTGCGGTCAGGACTGGCCCAGACCCTTCTTCCCATCAGCCTCCTGGATGCTGTCCTGAAGGGGCAGGTCGAAACGCAGCCAACCGCCACGAATGTGCTTCGCCTGCGCCTCCCTCTGGCCGTCGGTGAGCTCGACCAGGGCATGGACGTGCTCTGTGTGCTGTTACGCAGCAACGATCTGGAGTTCGACAGCCCACGTCTGCGTCAGTGCCGCAAACGATTGCGCGCTCACCACCATGCTCTGCTCACAATGGTGCGGCAGCAGCGTCATTGGCAGCGTCGCTCCCTGGATCGTGAGGCCCGGACCCATTGGCAGACCCCATCGGATTCAACGCAGCAGCTGAGCGGGGACTGACCAGCGAGCAGCTGTCGCTGCTCCTCACCTGGATGCTTCCCCTTCAGCGCTCGCTGGGGTTGGAGGCCGACCGTGGTTTTCAGAATCTGCAGGGTCGCCAGCAGCGCTTTCACGCCTTTCTGCAGCAGCAACTCGCAGCGCCTCCGGCCGTTCCCTTCCCCCAGGGGGTCAGTGAACGCATGTCCAAGCTCAGCTCTGGCTTTGCCGACTATCCGGAGCTCGCTGATCCTGCCCGCCGTCGCTTGGTCACCGATGCCCGTCAGTGGCTGCATGAGCTGCGCCATCGCCTGGAACCCTCGGCTCCGATGGCACCGCCAAGCCTCAAGGTTCAGGCGTCTCCCCAGCAGCGTTCCAGCTCACCGCTGCAGCTCGATAGTCCCATCACCCAGATCCGTGGTGTGGGTCCGAAATTCGCGGCACGGCTGGCTTCGATCGGCCTGCTTCTGGTGCGTGACCTGCTCCGCTATTACCCCCGTGATCATGTCGATTACTCCGCGATGCGCCGCATTGAGGCGCTGGTGTCGGGGGAAACAGCCACGATCGTCGCCACGATTCGCCGTTGCAACGGATTCGTCAGCCCACGGAACACCAACCTCGCCATCATTGAGCTCCAGCTCCAGGACCCGACCGGTCGCCTGAAGGTGAGCCGTTTCCTGGCGGGCAAACGCTTCAGTTCTCCGGCTTACCTCAAAGGCCAGCAGCGTCTCTACCCCGTTGGTGCCACCGTGGCCGTCAGTGGTCTGGTGAAAGACGGCCCCTACGGCATCACCTTTCAGGATCCGTTGATCGAGGTGCTGGATAGCCCCTCGTCTCCGGTCAAATCCCCCAGCATCGGCCGGCTTCTACCGGTGTATCCCCTCACCGAAGGGGTTGGCGCGGATCGGTTCCGCAGCCTGATCGATCAGGTTCTGCCCCTAGCGGCATCGTGGCCTGATCCTCTCCCCGCCGCGATGCTGCGGCAATTCCAGCTGCCGGCACTGTCGGAGGCCCTGCAGGCCCTGCATGCGCCCAAGGACCGCGAGAGCCTCGATCGGGGACGGCGCCGGCTGGTGTTCGATGAGTTTCTGCTCCTGCAGCTCGGTCTGTTGCGACGACGCCAGGCGCTGCGCTCCCGGACGGGTCCGGACCTGGATCTCCAATCCAGTGCCAATGGGCTGGTGGGGGAGTTTATGGATCTTCTGCCCTTCCGCTTCACCGCAGCCCAACAACGGGTGTTTCAGGAGATCGAAGCCGATCTGGCGCGCAGCGAACCCATGGCCCGTCTGGTGCAGGGTGACGTGGGCTCGGGCAAAACGGTGGTTGCCATTGCAGCGTTGCTCAGCACCATTGCCTCGGGCTGGCAGGGGGCCCTGATGGCCCCAACGGAGGTGTTGGCCGAGCAGCATTACCGCAACCTCTGTCAGTGGCTGCCGCAGCTCCATGTGAGCGTCGCTTTGCTGACGGGATCCACGCCGCGGCCCCGCCGTCGGGATCTGCTGGATGACCTGGCCAACGGTTCGCTGAAGGTGCTGGTGGGCACCCATGCCTTGCTCGAGGATCCTGTGGTTTTCAACCGCCTGGGGCTGGTGGTGGTGGATGAACAGCACCGTTTCGGTGTGCATCAACGGGATCGCCTGCTCAACAAGGGCTTGCAGCCCCATCTGCTCACCATGACGGCAACGCCGATCCCTCGGACCCTGGCGCTCTCGATGCATGGGGATCTCGATGTCAGCCAGATCGATGAATTGCCGCCAGGGCGAACACCGATTCGCACCCGCATGCTCACGGCCGCAAAGCGCGAGAAGGCCTATGAGTTGATCCGTGAGGAGGTGCAGCTGGGCCAGCGGGCCTATGTCGTTCTGCCTCTGGTGGACGAGTCTGAAAAGCTCGAGCTTCGCTCAGCCGTTGAAGTTCACGCTGAATTGGCCTCGGAGGTGTTCCCAGATCTGGCCGTTGGTTTGCTGCATGGGCGTCTCTCCAGTGCTGAAAAGCAGGCAGTGCTGACCGATTTCGCTGCTGGCACGACTCAGGTGCTGGTCTCGACCACGGTGGTGGAAGTGGGCGTGGACGTGCCCGAAGCCAGCGTGATGGTGATCGACCATGCCGAACGTTTCGGCCTGGCGCAGCTGCATCAGTTGCGGGGGCGCGTTGGCCGTGGCGCCGCTGCCTCCCATTGCCTGTTGATCAATGGCAGCTCCAATCCCCTGGCCCGCCAGCGTCTCGATGTGCTGGTGCGCTCCACCGATGGTTTCGAGATCGCCGAGATGGATCTGCGCCTGCGCGGACCTGGACAGGTGCTGGGGACCCGTCAGTCGGGCCTGCCTGATCTGGCTCTGGCCAGCCTCGCCGATGATGGTGCTGTTCTGGAGGATGCACGAACAGCCGCCCAGGAGCTGTTGAAGACCGATCCTGAGCTCGAGCAGCACCCGTTGCTGCGCGAGACCCTGGATGCACAGCAGCGTCGTCTCAGCGGCGGCACCCCCTTGAACTGATCCCATCTGTTGCCGCCTCGATGCGTCCCTGGAGCCCGATTCCCATCGAAGATTGCGGCGAGCCGATGCAAGAGCTGCCTCCAGCTTTGTTGCGGATGGAGCCTCATCCGTACATGGCGCTTGGGGCGCCCTATGGGGCATCGGGGACTCCCTTCAAACTGCGCCTGGGGGTGGTTCAGCGCCTGCTTGACGCCCAGCAGCAGCTGGTTGAGCACGATCCCAGTCTGCGCCTGAGCATTTTTGATGCCTGGCGGCCCATCGCCGTGCAGGCCTTCATGGTGAAGCACAGCATCTCGGAGCTTTGCCGCGAGCGCGGCGTGGAAGCGCGCTCGGGGGACGCCTTCGATCGGGTGGTGGCCGATGTGGGGCGCTTCTGGGCCGACCCCAGTCGCGATCCCGCGACGCCGCCCCCCCACAGCACCGGTGCGGCGGTCGACCTCACCCTCAGCAGCTGTGATGGAACGCCGCTGGCCATGGGTGGAGAGATTGATGCCATTGGTGCGGTGTCTGAACCGCAGCACTACGCCGCTCGGGAGGATTTCGAGGCTCGCTGTTGGCATCAACGCCGGCAGTTGCTGGCTGATGTGATGGAAGCGGCCGGCTTCGCCCAGCATCCCAACGAGTGGTGGCACTACTCGTTCGGTGATCAGCTCTGGGCCTGGCGAAGGGGTGAAGTGGTGGCGCTCTATGCCGAGGCCGTCAGCAGCGCGCTCACTTCCTGATCCCCCAGCTTCTCGATGTGGTCCCCGAAGCTGCATCGGCCGCCGGCGGCTTTCCAGCTCAGGAGGAGCGGCTCAAGGGTTGTCTCCAGATCATCCAAGGGCAGCTTCTCCATGTAGGGGCGCGCCAGACGCTGGAGGTTGGGGGTGCCGCCGAGCCAGAGCTGGTATTGGTTAACCCCATTGCCCACCAAGCCCAGCTCGGCCATGTAGGGGCGGGCGCAGCCGTTGGGACAGCCGGTCATCCTCACCAGCAGGGACTTCTCAATCTCAAGCCGCCGCAGCTGGGCATCGAGGCGGTTCAGAACATCCGGGAGGATGCGCTCCGATTCAGTGATCGCCAGCCCGCAGGTGGGCAGAGCCGGGCAGGCAATGGCATGCCTGGCCAGGGGGGCTGGGGCTTCAGGCACCTCAAAACCGAGAGCTTCCAGCTGGGTTCGAATGCTGGCCCGCTGGGAGGTGCCGATGTTGCAGAGCAGCAGGTCCTGGTTGGCGGTGAGACGGATCTCCAGCTGATACGTCTCCACGAGCTGCCTGAGGCCGGCCTTGAGATCTCCATTCAGGCGACCGCAGAGCAGGGGCAGCCCCACGAACCACATCCCTGCCTTCTGGCGATGCCAGCCGAGGTAGTCCAAAAGTTTGGCCTTGGGCTCATTGCGCAGCCCCTTGAGGTTTCCTTTGAAGTAGGTCGCGCACAGGGTGTCGCGGAACCATTGGATTCCCTTGTCGTGCAGCAGGTACTTCATGCGGGCGTGCTTGCGCACCTCCCGATCACCGTGGTCCCGTTGCAGCGCCAGGATCGCCTGAACCACATCCAGAACGTCGGCGGCATCGACGTAACCCAATGGATCCGCCGTGCGGGCGAAGGTCTCCTCCTTGTTGTGGGTGCGGCCCATGCCACCGCCCACGTAAACGTTGCAGCCCCGCAGACCGCCGGAGGGGTCGGTGAAGGCCACCAGGCCGATGTCTTGGGTAAGCAGGTCAACAGAGTTGTCCCCGGGCACGGTGACGGCCACCTTGAATTTCCGGGGCAGGTAGGTGTCTCCGTAGAGAGGCTCCTCAGTGCTTCCGGAAAACACGCCGTCTTCGCTCTGCCGCTTCCTGGCCTTCTGCACAGCGCGACTGGGCTTGAAGCGATAACTCAGGTCACCATCCACCCAGAGGTCGAGATAGGCCCCTTCGGCCGCCTCGGGGCTGAGCAGATCGGCAATTTCATCGGCCAGACGCCGTGCCACGGGATAGCCGCCTTTCTCAAAGGGAGCTGGTGGTGCCATCACATTGCGGTTGATGTCCCCGCAGGCCGCCAGGGTCGAGCCCATGTTGCGAACGATGGTGCCAATCACCTCTTTCAAGTCGGCCTTGGCGATGCCGTGCATCTGGAAGGCCTGACGGGTGGTAGCCCGCAGGGTTCCGTCCCCAAGGCGGTTGGAGAGGTCATCGAGGGCGAGGAACAGCCGGGCAGGGATGCGTCCGCCCGGACTGCGCAGCCGCAGCATCATTTGCCAGCTGCGGACCTTGTCTGTCTTGCGCAGTTCGCGGTGGTGCTGTTGGTAGCTGCCGTGAAACTTCAGCAGTTGAACGGCATCTTCCGTGAAGCGCACATCGTCGTTGCTGAGCTCGCTCAACAACGGGTCGCGCAGATGGTCGCTGTCCAGCTTGCGCTGCTCCGCCTTGGACAGCGATTGAGTTCCTGTTTCCGCCACTGCCAAGGAGCCTTCCCCCACCCCGAAAAGGATTTCTTGATTTGAACGTAGCGAAACGGCTTCCAATACAGTCGCTTCCGGCTTTGACCTTGGCGTGACGGCAACCTTTCTTCTGGAAATCGGCACCGAGGAGCTTCCTGCTGATTTCGTCCGGCAAGCGCTTGACCAGCTGCAGCAACGGGTGAGCCGTGACCTGCGTGAGGCAAGGCTGGGCCATGGAGCGGTGTCGGTGTTCGGCACCCCCCGGCGATTGGTGGTCTCCGTCGCTGAGCTGGAAGACCGCCAACCCGATCTTGAGGAAGACCGCAAGGGCCCTCCCGTGGCTCAGGCTTTCAAGGACGGCGTCCCAGGGCCAGCGGCGATCGGTTTCGCCAAGCGCTGCGGTGTTGACCCCTCAGATCTTGAGCAGCGTGACACTCCCAAGGGGCCTTGCGTCTTCGCCACCGTTCTCACTCCGGGGCAAGCCAGTGTTGAACTGCTCCAAGGGCTGATTCCTCAATGGATTGATGCTCTTCAGGGTCGGCGGTTCATGCGCTGGGGCACTGGAGCCCAGCGCTTCAGCCGCCCCATCCGCTGGCTGCTGGCGCTGAAGGGTTCAGAGGTGATCCCGGTGGTGCTGGGCGGCGCTGACCCTGAGGTCCGCAGCGACCGTTTCAGCCGTGCCCACCGTCTCCATGGTGACGAGCCCCTCTCCATCGCATCAGCGGAGCAGTTTGGAGAGACCCTTGCCGCCGCCGGTGTTGTTGTTGATCGTGCGGATCGGGCCAAACGAATTCGCACCAGCCTGGACCAGTCGGCACAGGCCGCCAACGGAACTCCCGACTGTCCGGAGCAGCTGTTTGAGGAACTGGTGGACCTGGTTGAAGACCCCAGGATTCTCGAGGGAACCATTGCTGAGCGGTTCCTCCAGCTTCCTCCGGAGGTGATCAGCACGGTGATGCAGGCCCACCAGCGTTATGTGCCGTTGCAGGTGCCTGGTCTGGAGGCTGATCCGCTCCGACTCACCGCTGATGCTGTGCTTCGGCCCCAGTTCCTTTTGGTGGGTAATGGCCTGGCCCCGGCGTCGTCCTTGATTGTTCGCGGCAATGAACGCGTGCTTGGAGCTCGCCTGGCGGATGCCGAATTTTTCCTCGATGTTGACCGGCGTCAGTCCAGCGAATCCCGGCGTGAAGCCCTCGACCGTGTCACCTTCGCCGAAGGCCTGGGAAGTCTTCTGGACCGCTCCGAGCGAATCGAGCGGCTCACGGGCCTGCTGTTGAAGCAACTCGGTCTGGATCAGAGCGTGGTGGATGCGGCCCAGCGTGCCGCTCATTTCTGCAAGAACGATCTGGTCAGCCAGATGGTGGGTGAGTTCCCTGAACTTCAGGGCCTGATGGGGGGCAAATACCTCCTGGAGGAGGGAGAACCCCGCGATGTTGCTCTTGCTGTGGTGGAGCACTATCTGCCCCGAGGAGCCGGTGATGCTCTGCCCGCAACCCCCGCGGGAGCCGTTGTGGCCTTGGCGGAACGGCTCGAGCTGCTGCTCAGCATCTTTGCCAAGGGAGAGCGACCAACCGGATCCTCCGACCCCTATGCCCTGCGGCGGGCCGGCAATGGTGTTGTGCAGATTCTCTGGGGCATGGCCTGGCGCCTAGACTTCATGGCCTTCCTCAGCAACGCCGTGGAGGAGTGGGCTGCTCTGTTCCCGGCCTTTGCGGTGGATGCCAGCCAACTGCACAACGACCTCTGTCAGCTGATGCGGCAGCGGATCGTGTCTCAACTGGAAGACGACGGCTTTGCGCCTGATCTGGTGCAGGCTGTGGCTGGCGATGCCGTCTCCAGTCAGCGTCTGCTCAGTGATCCCCTGGATGCGAAACAGCGGATTCAACTGTTGCGTGACCTTCGGGACAGCGGTCAGCTGGATGCCGTCCAGGCGGTGGTCCAGCGGGCAGCGAAGCTTGCCGAAAAAGGTGATCTGGCACGCGATCAGCTTGTGGTCGGCGAAGTGGTTGAGCCCGAACGGTTCGAGTCCGCCAGTGAGAAGGATCTGTTCGCAGCTCTGGAGCAGCTGCAGCCATTGGCTCAGCAGCGGTCGTATCAAGCCCTTGCCGATGCCCTCGTCGCGGCAACCCCGGCGCTCCAGGCCTTCTTTGATGGTGACACCAGCGTGATGGTGATGGTCGACGATGCCGCGCTGAGGCTCAATCGCCTCAACCTGTTGGCGGTCCTGCGCAATCAGGCTTCGGTCTTGGCCGAATTTGAATCGATTCAATCCAAATGAAGGCAGCCCTGGCCTCTGCGGCTAAGCAGGGGCCAGTCCAAGCAGCCTCAATGTCTGATCAACAGACGAACACCACCCAGCAGCCTGTGGTGATCCGCCAGGGAGGAAATGGTCTGGGCAGCGTGATTGCGGCGCTGATCTTGGCTGCTGCCGCCGTTTACGCCGTCAACGTCTGGTCGACGATCAAGAAAGAAACATCCCCCGCCAAGAACATTGAGCAAGGGATTGAGCGGATCAAGGATGCCGCTGGCAAGGCGATCGAGTCGCGCAACTGACCAGCAGCATTGTTGATGGTGTTGGAGTGATGTTGAGGGCCGGCCTCCGTCAGGAGACGGCGGCCTTTTCCTTCGACTCGGAACCTTTGGAGTTCCCCTCCTTGGATTCGCCAGCCTGTGCCTTGATCTGCTGGGCCGCTTCCTCCGCCAGGAAATCGCCGTCGGAACGGCCAACGGCCGAAGGAACAGGGTTGTAATCGGACGGAGCTAGGGCCTCGCCTCGAATCAGGCTGCCCAGGGTGCGGAGGGTGAGCTTGATCTGCTGCCAGGGGTTCATCATCACCACCCGCTTGTACAGATAGCTGTCGAAGGTCAGCTTCTGCACGTCCTTGTCGTCGCACATTTCGACGAAGGCTTCCCGGGCAGCGTCGTTGCGGTAGAAGATTCGCTGCAGGATGTCGAGCACCGCATAAGTGGCGCCGTATTTGCGGTCCCAGCGTTTGAGATAGGTCGACTTGATCTGCTTCTCAGTGGGGATGGAAGCACCGTTGTTGGAGATTTCCACAATCGCTTCGGCACACATCCGGCCGCTCTTGGCTGCGAAGTAGATGCCTTCACCGGAGCTCTTGGTGACGTAGCCGGCGGCATCGCCCACCAGCGCCATGCGGCCCACAACGCGTCGGGGACGGGGGTGCTCAGGAATCGGGTGGGCTTCCACCTTGATCACTTCACCCTGGAACAGACGCTTGTTGGCCCGCTCCCGGATGCCCCTTTGCAGACCCTTGATCAGGCTCTGGTTTTGCTGCATGGTTCCCGTTCCAACGGCCACGTGGTCGTATTTGGGGAACACCCAGGCGTAGAAGTCAGGTGAGACGTCAGTTCCGACGTACATCTCAGCCAGATCTTCGTAGTAAGTCATCTCCTCAGCAGGAAGCTTGATCCGCTCCTGGAAGGCGATGGCCACGTTGTAATCCCCGGCGTCCATGGCTTTCGCCACCCGGGAGTTGGCGCCATCGGCACCAATGATCAGATCCACAGCCAGGGTCTTCTGCTCACCGGTTGGGCCACCGCCGCTGTAGTCGGCGTAATGGATGGTGTATGGGCCCTGACGGTCTGCGCCGGTGTCGATCTTTTGCACCAGGCCATTGATCAGGGTTGTGCCCAGATCGGCAGCCCGGTTGCGCAGGAAGGCATCGAACACCTCACGACGGCACATGCCGATGTAGGCGTTTTCGTCGTAGCCGAGGGGATCGAGCTTGATGTCCACCTCCCTGTTGGAAGGGGAAATCATCTTCATGTTGCGGACCTTGCGGTCGATGATTTCGTCGGGCAGGTCGAACTCCTCGACCATGCAGAGCGGAATGGCCCCACCACAGGGTTTGGCGTTGTCGAGTTTGCGCTCGAACAGCCAAGTCTCAATTCCCGCCTTGGCCAAAATTTCGGCAGCGCAGGAGCCACTGGGGCCACCACCGATCACCGCAACTCGCAACATCTCAGCCCGTCTCCGCTGGATTGTTTTTTGAAGCTATCACTGTCACAACAACCATTGCGGGCTGACCTGGCTGCTGCCTTTACGATCGAAACAACACGCATCAGCGCCTTGGTTCGGGCCTCCTCTGCGCGACGCACCGAGCGGGAGGACATTCCGGTCGCCCGTCGAACACGACAGCCGCGCCAACGCAAGGGAAACAGCGCGGCTGGTCTGCTGTTCGGGCTTGTTCTTGTCTGTGCCGGAAGCCTTGCTGTTGTGGTGCTGGTTCCCACCCTGCTGTCCCGTCGTCAGCCCACGCAGAGCCTCGAGATTTCAGGCTTTCGCGAACGTCCCGACGCCGATGGCCGTCTCCTGGGTCACTTTCCCTATGACGAAGCGGATGCTGATCAACTCATCGTGTTTGAGCCAGGGATTGAGCTGAATGTGGAGGCCGCCGATGCCCTCGACACGATGATGCGATCCGCCTCGGCAGACGGGGTTGATCTGCGTCTGCTCAGCGGATTTCGCTCCCTGGCCCTCCAGGAATCGATCTTTTTTGACGTGGCCTCCGAACGGAACCAAACCGCCGAAGAACGAGCTCAGGTTTCGGCTCCACCCGGCTACTCCGAGCACAGCACCGGTTATGCCGTGGATCTCGGTGATGGCCGTTTTCCTGAGACCAACCTCTCCCAGAGCTTTCAAGACACCGCGGCCTTTCGCTGGTTGCAGGACCATGCGGCCCGGTATCACTTCGTGTTGTCCTTCCCCGAAGGCAACAAACAGGGTGTGATGTATGAACCCTGGCATTGGCGCTACCAGGGCAATGCGGATGCACTGCGTTTGTTCGAGCCGGCCAGTCGGTTCTCCAGGCGCGACCCTTGACCGTGCCCGAACTGCTGTCACCTGCCGGCGACTGGGCTGCGATGAAGGCGGCCGCTGCCTCCGGTGCCGATGCGGTGTATTTCGGCGTTGATGCCTTCAACGCCCGCCAGCGGGCTGAGAATTTCCGACTGCAAGACCTTCCTGAAGTGATGCAGTGGCTGCATCAGCGGGGGGTGAAGGGATTCCTCACCTTCAACGTGTTGGTGTTCAGCGATGAATTGGAGGCAGCGGCTCAGTTGCTGATCGCTGCAGATCGAGCCGGTGTGGATGCGGTGATTGTCCAGGACGTGGGGCTCTGTCGCCTGGCCCAGCGGCTGGTGCCGAACCTCTGTGTGCACGGCTCAACCCAGATGTCGATCACCAGTGCCGCGGGTATTGCCCAGGCTGCGGCGCTCGGTTGCGAGCGGGTGGTGCTGGCCCGTGAGCTGGCCCTGCGTGATCTCGAGCGCCTGCAGACACAACTGATCCAGCGGAACCTTGCGATGCCGTTGGAGGTGTTTGTGCACGGCGCCCTTTGCGTCGCCTATTCCGGTCAATGTCTGACCAGTGAATCCCTCGGGCAGCGCAGTGCCAATCGAGGTGAGTGTGCCCAGGCCTGTCGCCTGCCCTACGAAATGGTGGTGGATGGTCAACCCCACCCCCTTGAAGACCAGCGCTACCTCCTCTCGCCCCAGGATCTGGCGGCATGGGAGCTGCTGCCGGAGTTGCAGCGCATCGGCGTGGCCAGCCTCAAGATCGAAGGGCGTCTGAAGGACGCTGCCTACGTGGCTGCCGTCACCGACGCCTATCGCCAGCGCCTGGATCAAACCCCCGCTTCGGCGCCGCAGGTGCAACGCCAGCTTGAGCTGGCCTTTTCCCGAGGCCTGTCCACCGGTTGGCTTGAAGGGGTGAACCATCGCCGTCTGGTGCATGGCCGCTGGAGCAAGAAGCGGGGCCCGCTGCTGGGGCAGTTGCTGCGGGTGGAACGGGGTGGTTGGTTGCATCTGCGCAGCCGGGAACAGCTGCATCCCGGGCAGGGCCTTGTGCTGGAACAACTGTCGTCCGACCCGCTGCAGCCGCCTCGGGAGATCGGTGGCCGGATCATGGTGTGCGAGCGGATGGGCGACGAACGCTGGAAGCTGCGCCTGGGGCCCGATCGTGTGGATGGCTCTGGCTTGAGAGCTGGCGCCTCGGTCTGGCTCACCAGTGATCCCGATTGGCAGTCCCGTTGGCAGCGTGCCGCCCGTCGCACGGTGGAGGCTCGGTCCAGGGATCTGGCGCTGCGGGTGTCCGGTCGGCTGGATGCCCCGCTGGAGTTGCAGGTGCTGGAGCCCCAGGGATTTGAGCTGAAGCTCTGCAGCACCATGCCGCTGCAGAGAGCTTCGCAGCGCCCCCTTGACCGGGTACGGCTTGAGCAGCAATTGGGACGCCTTGGGGGAACCGGTTGGTCGCTTCAGCATCTGGAGATCGAACTGGAGGGCGATCTTTTTCTGCCCGTGGCGGAACTGAACCGCATGCGCAGGGCTCTGCTTGAGCAGTTGGAGGCCACAGGGGATTGCAGCACCGATTCAGGCCCTGTCCCTGCAGCCACCAAAACGGCAGACCCAACGGAGCTGCTGGCTCAGATGTGCCCACCAGCTGTCGCTCCCCTCAGCGCGACCAAGCCAGGCTTGGTGGTGCTGGTGCGCAGCCTGGAGCAGCTGCAGGCCTTGGTGGATCTCTCCGGCACGGACCTGCCGATTCGCTCGGTGGTGGCGGATCTCGAGCAGCCTCGGGAGCTGCGGGAAGCGGTGGCGATCGGTCTAGGCTGCTGGCCTGAGGGTGTATGGCTGGCCGGTGCACGGATCACACGGCCTGATGAACGCTGGTCGCTTGAGCCACTGATTAGGGCCCGCCCTGACGGTTTCCTGGTGCGAAATGCCGATCAGCTGGAGGTGCTCACGCCGCTGGCCCCCTGCATTGGTGACTTTTCCCTCAACACCTCCAACCCCCTCAGTTTCCAATGGTATCGCGACCACTGGAATCTGCAGCGGCTCACGGCCAGTTACGACCTCAACCTTCAGCAACTGCTGGATCTGGCCGCCGCCGTTGATCCAGCGTTGCTGGAGGTCACCCTTCATCAGCACATGCCGTTGTTCCACATGGAGCATTGCCTGTTCTGTGCGTTTCTCTCCGATGGCAAAGACCACACCGATTGCGGTCGCCCCTGTGAGAAGCACCACGTCACTCTGCGGGACCGCAGTGGCGTTGAACATCCCCTGCGGGCTGATCTGGGTTGTCGCAACACGCTCTTCAATGGAACGGCACAATCCGGCGTGGAGGCGCTTCCATCGCTGCTTCGGGCTGGCGTGCGCAGGATCCGGCTTGAACTTCTCGATGAGGATGCCGCTGCGACGCACCGGCGCGTCAGCCTTTATGCCGAGGCTCTGGCGGGTCGGATGGCCACCCAGGAGGTCTGGGCCCAGGAGCAGATCCACCACCAGCTGGGCGTCACCCGCGGCAGCCTGCGCAGCAAGGGTCCGGAGCGCACCAGCCGATTCTCACGTTGAGATAACCTGTCGCACTGCGCCTTTGGCGTTCTTCACAAATACTTACGGTCAGCCCGCATGAGCGCCAACAACAAGGCGATCCGCAACATCGCGATCATCGCCCACGTTGACCACGGCAAGACGACTCTGGTCGATTCGCTGTTGGCGCAGTCAGGAATTTTCCGCGACAACGAGGCCGTCCCCACCTGTGTGATGGACTCCAACGACCTGGAGCGTGAGCGGGGCATCACGATCCTGTCGAAAAACACGGCGGTCACCTACAACGACACCCGGATCAACATCGTTGACACCCCTGGTCACGCCGATTTCGGTGGAGAAGTGGAGCGGGTGCTGGGCATGGTTGACGGTTGCCTGCTGATCGTGGATGCCAACGAGGGGCCGATGCCCCAGACCCGTTTTGTGCTGAAGAAGGCCCTCGAGCAGGGTCTTCGTCCGATCGTCTTCGTCAACAAGATCGACCGGGCCCGGGTGGATCCCGAGACCGCCGTCGACAAGGTGCTCGACCTCTTCCTCGAACTCGGCGCTGACGATGATCAGTGCGATTTCCCCTACCTGTTCGGCAGCGGTCTCGGAGGCTTCGCCAAGCCCGACATGAAGACCGACAGCGACAACATGCGTCCGCTGTTCGATGCCATCCTGCGCCACGTTCCGCCCCCGGTTGGTGATCCGGAGAAGCCCCTCCAGCTGCAAATCACTACCCTTGACTATTCCGACTTCCTCGGCCGGATCATCATTGGCCGCGTTCACAACGGAAAAATCAAGCAGGGTCAGAACGCTGCGCTGATCAAGGACGACGGCAGCATCAAGAAGGGCCGCATCAGCAAGCTGCTGGGCTTCGAGGGTCTGCAGCGCGTCGAGATCGAAGAGGCGTCTGCCGGTGATCTGGTGGCCGTGGCTGGCTTTGACGACGTCAACATCGGCGAAACCATCGCCTGCCCCGATGAGCCCACCGCTCTGCCGCTGATCAAGGTGGATGAGCCCACCCTGCAGATGACCTTCGTCGTCAACGATTCACCCTTCGCGGGCAAGGAAGGCAAGTTCGTCACCAGCCGTCAGGTGCGTGACCGCCTGCAGCGTGAGTTGCTCACCAACGTTGCCCTGCGTGTGGAAGACACCGATTCACCGGACCGTTTTGCGGTGAGTGGTCGCGGTGAGCTGCACCTCGGCATCCTGATCGAGACCATGCGCCGTGAGGGCTATGAGTTCCAGGTGTCCCAGCCGCAGGTGATTTACCGCACCATCGATGGCACCCCCTGCGAGCCGGTGGAAACCCTGGTGATGGATGTGCCTGAACCAGCGGTGGGCAGCTGCATCGAAAAACTGGGCACCCGCAAGGGAGAGATGCAGAACATGGAAACCAGCGCTGATGGCCGCACCCAGCTGGAGTTCATCGTTCCCTCCCGCGGTCTGATCGGTTTCCGCGGTGAATTCATCCGGGCCACCCGCGGCGAAGGAATCATGAGCCATTCCTTCTATGAATACCGGCCGATGATGGGTGAATTCGACACCCGCCGGAACGGTGTGCTGATCGCCTTCGAAGAGGGAACAGCAACGTTCTATGCCCTTAAGAACGCCGAGGACCGCGGCCAGTTCTTCATCAGCCCGGGCACCAAGGTCTACAAGGGAATGATCATCGGGGAATACAACCGGCCTCAGGACCTCGAGATCAACGTCTGCAAGACCAAGCAGCTCACCAACATGCGTTCCGCGGGCGCTGAGGAACTGGACACGCTGCAAGCACCGGTGCAGATGACGCTGGAGCGCGCGCTGGAATACATCGGTCCCGATGAGATGCTCGAAGTCACGCCCGAGTCGATCCGTCTGCGCAAACTTCCCGGCAAGAAGCCTGCCAAGTCCAAGCGCTGATGCCTCAGGCGGACCCTCGCTTTCAGCAGGGTGTGGAGCTCTTCAATGCGGGTGAGTGGTACGCCGCTCATGATCTGTTTGAGGAGCTCTGGCATGAAACAGCTGATCCGGAACGGCGCAGCCTTCAGGGGATCCTGCAGGTGGCGGTAGCGCAGTTGCATCTGCAACGGGGCAACCGGCGCGGTGCCACGATTCTTTTCGGTGAAGCTCTGGGTCGTCTCAAACGTCCTGGAACCCCGGATCTTGGCTTGGATCTTGCGTCTCTGTGCCGTGCTGTGCAACAGCGGCTTGAGGAGCTTCAGCAGGATGGGGATCCCGAGTCATGCACTGTCCCTGTTCTTGAGTTCATGCGCTGAAGCGCCGGTAATCTCGGCGAACTTAGGCAGGTGGTGTGGCAGTGAAAGCAATGCTCCGTTCTCGGGGGCTTCTATTAGCTCTGCACCTTCTGGCCACCCTGTGGCCCCTGTTGTCGGCCCAGGCTCAGCAAACAGCTGACGCAGGCGTCATCACGATTGAGTCTGATCTTCAATCGGCCGACAACGCTAACGGTGTGATCACCGCCAGCGGCAATGTTCGCTTGGTGCATGCCGGTCGCGGTTTGGTGGCCACCAGCCGACAGGCCCAGTACTTCACGGAAGAAGACCGGATTGTGCTGAGTGGTGATGTGGATGTGATCCAGGCTGATGGCAACCAGCTGCGCGCTGATCGCTTCACCTATTTGCTGGACGAAGGTCGTGCGATTGCTAGCCCTGTTCCCGGCCAGCAGGTGTTCAGTCAGTGGTCGCTCACTACCGGTCAACCCGTGCTCGACGTTCAGGCCGAGACAAACCCGGTGACTCCATGACCCTGGAACTGTCGAATGTCTCCATCACCCTTGGGGGCCGCCAGTTGGTGAAGGGCTTGGATCTGAAGCTTGCCCCCGGCGAGGTGGTCGGCCTTCTCGGTCCCAATGGAGCTGGAAAAACCACCACCTTCAATCTGGTGATTGGTTTGCTCTCCCCTGATCAGGGCGAGGTGACCGTGAACGGTGAGCGGGTCACCCATCTGTCCATGCCGGAGCGAGCCCGGCTTGGTGTGGGTTACCTACCCCAGGAAGCGAGTGTGTTTCGCAATCTCACGGTGCGTGAAAATCTGGATATCGCTCTTGAACAGACCGATCTCAGCTCCGAGCAGCGTCGCGATCGGCGCCAGCAGCTAATCGAGGACTTTCACCTCAGCGCGTTCATCAACCGTCTTGGCTTCCAACTCTCCGGGGGTGAACGTCGCCGTTGCGAAGTGGCCAGGGCACTTGCCTCGGGTGCCAACGGACCGACGTATCTGCTTTTGGATGAACCCTTTGCCGGCGTCGACCCCCTTGCGGTGGCGGATTTGCAGCAATTGATCGAGGGGTTGCGCTCCCGGGGCATGGGGATTCTGATCACCGATCACAACGTGCGCGAAACACTGGCCACCACCGATCGGGCTTACATCCTCAACGACGGTGCAGTGTTGGCCGCAGGACGTTCCGAGGAGGTGGCAGCTGATCCACAGGTGCGTCGTTATTACCTCGGGGAGGGATTCCAACTGTGATTTTGGATCGTCTCAAACGGGCAACCTGGATGCGGCTGGATCTTCTGGATCGTTGGTTGCTCAAGGAGCTTCTTGGTCCGCTTCTGTTCTTCATTGCCCTGTTCACTCTGCTGCTGCTCACGGGTGGCGTGATGTTTGAACTGGTGCGGCAGATGGTCGACAAGAACCTGCCGATCACGATCGCGGTTCAGGTGCTGCTGTTCAGCATTCCGCGTTGGCTGGCCTTCTCAGTGCCGATCGGAACGCTGATGGCATCCCTGTTCGTGTTCACCCGTCTTTCTGCAAACAACGAACTCACCGCCCTGAGAAGCCTCGGCATCACCACGAAGCGGATAATCAGTGCCGCTCTCGCCCTCTCGATGGCGATGACCCTGTTCACCTTCGTTCTCAACGACGTGGTGGTGCCCCGCAGCCAACGCTATGCAGAGGTGAGCTTGAAGCGCGCCTTGGGGCGTTCTCTCGCCAGTGAGACTGGACGCGACGTCATTTATCCCCGCTTCGGCAGACGCATTGGTTCAGATGGTGAGAAGGGTGACAAGGGCCTGCTTCAACTGTTTTATTCCCGCAAATTCCAGAACGGCCAAATGCTGGATGTGACGGTTCTGGATTTCACCAGACCCGGTCTTACCCAGATGTTGCGTGCTGATCGAGCCATCTGGAATGAGGCCCAAGCCAGCTGGGATTTCATGGGTGGCCAGATTCTGACTTTGGCGGCGAATGGCAGTTCAACCAAGGCCGATTTCGATCGTTACGTCTATCCCCTGGGATCTGGGCCGCTGCGTTTGGCGGGGATTGAGAACGATGCCGTGAACATGACCGTTGCTGAAGCACTGCAGGCCCAAAGGGTGTACGAAGAGGCCGGCAGCATCAAGGAAGCCCGCAAAATCCGTGTGCGGATCCAGGAGAAGTTCACGGTTCCGATGGCCTGTCTGGTGTTTGGCTTGTTTGGAGCCACCCTCGGCGCTCAGCCCAGCTACCGAAGCAGCCGAAGCTTCTCGTTTGTGCTCACCCTCGGCATCATCGCTGTCTATTACGTGATTGGTTTCAGCTTCAGTTCCCTCGGGGTGAAGGGAACCCTGCCGCCGATCCTGGCGGCCTGGCTGCCTGTGATGTTGTTTCTCGGGGCGGGTGGTCTGTTGCTGAAACAGGCCAGTCGCTGATTGGCCGGGGCAGAATCGACGTGTCTTCAGGAAATGGTGTGCTGAACACGCCCTTTGAGCTAGTCACCAGTCTTGGTTTCGCTGGCTTTGTGTTGCTGCTGCTGGCCATGCCCCTGGCTTTCTGGGCGGTGTCCAGCCAGTCCCGGGCGGGCTTGGTGCGGCTGCTGGTGGCCGTCGCCAACCTTCTGTTCACGGCTCAGCTCATTTTGCGTTGGTGGCAATCCGGCCACTTCCCGATCAGCAACCTGTACGAATCCCTGTGCTTTCTCGCCTGGGCTTGCACCCTCACCCAGCTGCTGGTGGAACGGGCCTGGCCTTCTCCCGTCGTTGCGGCTGCGGCCACCCCCATGGGCCTTGGTTGCATTGCCTTCGCCAGCTTTGCCTTGCCCGATCAATTGCAGTCAGCGGCTCCTCTGGTTCCCGCCCTGCGCTCAAGCTGGTTGGTCATGCATGTGAGCGTGATCATGGTGAGTTACGCCGCACTGCTGGTGGGATCCCTGCTCTCTTTGGCGGTGTTGGTCACCCATCGCGACCAATCCCTGGAACTGCGGAGCAGTTCCATTGGCAGTGGTGGATATCGTCAGGCGGCCTCGATCGCGAATGGTGGTTCTGTTCAGCTGCAATCGGTTCAGCTGAGCACCAATGAGCAACTCGATAGCCTCAGTTATCGCACGATCACGGTTGGGTTCTTGATGCTCACAGTGGGTATCGTGAGTGGTGCTGTTTGGGCGAATGAAGCCTGGGGCAGCTACTGGAGCTGGGATCCCAAGGAAACCTGGGCCTTGATCTGCTGGCTGGTGTATGCCGCTTATCTGCACACCCGCCTCAGTCGCGGTTGGCAGGGCCGACGCCCAGCTCTTGTGGCTGTGGTTGGTCTTGTGGTGATCGCTGTTTGTTACATCGGGGTGAATCTGCTGGGCATCGGTTTGCATAGCTACGGATGGTTTTTTTAGCGAGCCGTAGCTGTCTGAACTCAATAGAGGCTCAACCGCCATCCACCTGACATCCAACAAGGGCACCGCCAACAGCCCCGGCAGGAATCGACCAGATCCAGTTGTCTTTCGTGGCTAGTACACCACCTAAGGCTCCACCAAGTACACCGCCAGCGAGAGTTCCTTCTAGACAGGAATTGTCGTCTTTGGTTGAAGGATGCTCAACAATGGTTTGGTTACCCGAGTTCCCCGGTGAATGAACATGATGGTCATGAGCAAGTTGACCTTTCTGGTGTTTATGGCTTTTTCGTCCATGGAAGTGAAAATTCTTTGGGCAAGGGCGCTCAACTTTTTCCTCGCGACTGCTGACGTATCCAGGCTTATCTCGAGTGCCAGGGTGGTAAGTCTCAACGTAATGGCTTTTGTAGCAAGTTTTCGCTTGAGAATATGTTTTGTGAGCTAATGCCGGTTCACTTATGGCTGTTGCTAATGCTGCAACTGCCATAAGTACGGGCAAATGATTATTCATGATCAATAGAATAAATCGCTCAAATTATTCTAGATCCTCTAGTTGCATCAGACATCTCAGCTTCAGTTGGATCTGTTGCAGGATGCATCCATTTGCGAATTTATTGGTTCTTGCTGTACGTTTTTAATGTGAATTTTGCCTTTAATCAATCCCTGGGATGCGGGATTGATCCTTTGGCCTAGATCCCTTATTCCAGGGATGTTTCGCCCGGGCTCATCCGTGAAGACCGCGCAACAACAGTGGAAGAGATTCTTGAGCTGTAAGCCTGAAGCTGTGGATGGAGAGCATGGTGGAGATGTGGGCCTGGCAGCGCAAGCGGCCGCCACAAGGGGATCGAGGCCTTACGGACTCTCCCCACCACTCAGGGGGGATCGAGGTCCACTTGGACTCTCCCCCCACATCAATCAACTCTGGGTTGTGATTACAACCCTCTCCTGTGCAGTAGGAACGAACAAAGCAGCGCCTGCAGGGACATTCCTCACTGAGACGAGCGATGCCGGGTCGTTTGTTGGGAGGTGTCGCTCTCTTCTGCTTCTGAACGCAGATAACGCTTCCGCTGCGCCGATTCCAGGCCAGACAGCAAGACAGCGCGTCTTGAAGGTGCGACCCGCTGGGGCCGATCAAGACCCCGAAGCAGTGGATGAATGCCTCGCCTGCTCATGCTGTTCTCCCGGTTATGCGTGAATCTCGCGCCGTGACCTGTGGTCCATCGCGTGACTCAATCATTCCATGATCTTCAGTCTTGTTTTGTGATCCACGTCACTGATTGGCGTGATGCCCTTCCAAGCTGTTGTTGGCTTCTCAGGACATGCATCAAGCCAACGTGCAATAAGGAAGGCCACCCCTGCAAAGGGATGGCCTAAACCTTGTTGGCGTTCTTTGAAGCTGAACGAAGCGTCTGGCTGTATGGCTTGTCAGACCAGTCAGGCAGCTTCTAGATCTTGCTCAGTTGGACCGTCGTCACGCATTGGACGCCTCCCACTTCGACTCTTCCAGTCTCCTCCAGAGGAGATGCTTTCATCATCCGTATTTCAACTCAGTGCCAGGTAGGGGAGCCTGGCACTGCCCGCTGCGCAAAGTCATCGGAATTATTGAGCCAGATGTTGAAGGACTGCACCGATATTCATGCTCCCTTTGAGATATCCGGCAAAAGCCAATGCGATTACACCAGCATTCAGCGCCAGGAAGGCGGCAACCAGTTTGACGTCATCATTCATCCGTTGATTATCGGAGGCCTGTTCGCATCACTGTGGCCATCAAATCTTTGGAGATGTTGAAACTGCTCAAGCGCTGGGCTCTTTCTTGAAGTGCGCATAAAAAAAGCCCGGCATCGGCTGCCGGGCTTGTGGCGGTCAGTTGACGGTCTGCTGATCAGGCAAGAACAGCTTCCTTGCTGCTGCTGTTGCGGATGCCCTTGATTGCTTCAGCGTAATCAGGCTGGTTGAACACACCGGAGCCGGACACAATCGCGTTGGCACCTGCTTCGATCACCTTCCAGGCATTGCCGGCTTTGATGCCGCCATCCACTTCGATCCAGGGATCGAGACCCTTCTCATCGCACATGCGGCGCAGGTCGCGAATTTTCTGAACCTGGTTCTCGATGAAGCTCTGGCCCCCGAAACCGGGGTTCACGCTCATGATCAGCACCAGATCGCAGAGTTCGAGGCAGTACTCGAGGGTGTCGATCGGTGTTGATGGGTTCAGGACTGCACCTGCTTTTTTGCCCAGGTCCTTGATCTGAGCCAGGTTGCGGTGCAGATGAGGGCAGGCTTCAACCTGCACGGAAATGATGTCGGCACCGGCTTTGGCGAAGTCGGGGACGTACTTCTCTGGCTCAACGATCATCAGGTGAACGTCCAGGGGCTTCTGGGTCACCGGCCGCAGCGCCTCAACAATCAGCGGTCCAATGGTGATGTTCGGAACAAAGCGGCCGTCCATCACATCCACATGGATCCAATCCGCACCGGCTTCGTCCACGGCTTTCACTTCTTCGCCGAGGCGTGCGAAGTCAGCCGACAGGATTGACGGCGAGATCACCAGGGGCTTGGTGCTCATGGATGAGGAGCGCGAAGTGCCGGGAGATTTTAGGGACTCCTGCAACCACTGATACACTGAGCCGCGCTCATACGTCGAGATCCACTGCGGCGACGGCCAACTGCCCGTCCAGGAGATCTCGCCAACCCGTCCCACCTCATCCGGAGTCCCGTGGATCAGACCCTCATTCAGGAAATTCTCGAGATCGTCGAGCAGGCCGCCATCGCTTCCGCCTCGCTCTCCGGCAAAGGCCTGAAGGATGAAGCCGATGCACTGGCCGTTGATGCCATGCGCAAGCGCATGAATCAGATCCAGATGCAGGGCCGCATCGTGATCGGCGAGGGGGAACGTGATGAAGCCCCGATGCTCTACATCGGAGAAGAGGTCGGCACCGGCACCGGCCCCGGCGTTGACTTTGCTGTTGACCCTTGCGAAGGCACCAACCTCTGCGCCTTCAACCAGCGCGGCTCCATGGCTGTTCTCGCCGCTTCCGACCGTGGCGGTCTGTTCAACGCCCCCGACTTCTACATGAAGAAGCTGGCTGCTCCTCCGGCAGCCAAGGGCAAGGTGGACATCCGCAAATCAGCCACTGAAAACATCAAGATCCTCAGCGAGTGCCTGGGTCTCCCCGTCGACGAACTGAACATCGTGGTGATGGATCGCGCCCGTCACAAGGACCTGATCGCTGAGATCCGTGCCACCGGCGCTCGCATCCAGCCCATCTCTGACGGAGACGTTCAGGCCGCCATTGCCTGCGGTTTCGCTGGTACCGGAACCCACTGCCTGATGGGCATCGGTGCCGCCCCTGAAGGTGTGATCTCCGCCGCTGCCATGCGCGCTCTTGGTGGTCACTTCCAGGGCCAACTGGTGTATGACCCTGCGATTGCTCAGACCTCCGAGTGGGCTGACATGACCAAAGAGGGCAACCTGGCGCGTCTCGCTGAGATGGGCATCGCCGATCCCGACAAGGTCTATGAAGCTGAGGAGCTGGCCTGCGGCGAGCATGTTTGTTTCGCTGGCAGCGGCATCACGGATGGTCTGCTCTTCGATGGCGTTAAGTTCGAAAAGGATTGCACCCGCACAAGCAGCCTGGTGATCAGCAACTTGGACAACACCTGCCGCTTCACCAACACCGTGCACATCAAAGACGGCGCCCAGAGCATCGCTCTGAGCTGATCGTCATCAACTGGTTGAGAGGAACGTCTTCATGCATATCTCCGTCGTCGGCCTCAGTCATCGGACGGCACCGGTGGAGATCCGGGAACGGCTCAGCATCCCTGAGCAGACCATGGAGACGTCCCTTCAATCCCTCCGCGGTAATGAGCAGGTGCTCGAAGCATCGATCCTCAGCACCTGCAACCGCCTTGAGATTTACACCCTGGTCCGCAATCCGGACCTCGGAGTGTCTGCTGTCAGCGACTTCCTCAGCAGCCACTCCGGTCTTGAGACAGGGGAGCTGACGCCCCACCTGTTCAGTTACCACCACGAAGACGCTGTCGACCACCTGATGAGGGTGGCAGCTGGTCTCGACAGCCTTGTGCTGGGGGAAGGTCAAATCCTCTCCCAGGTGAAAAAAATGATGCGGCTCGGCCAGGAGCACAAATCCCTGGGTCCGATCCTGAACCGCTTGCTCACCCAGGCTGTTTCCACCGGCAAACGGGTGCGCAGTGAAACCAACCTCGGAACGGGTGCTGTTTCGATCAGCTCAGCTGCCGTTGAGCTCGCCCAGCTCAAGCTCGGTCAATCACGAGGTCTGGATCAATTGGTCACCCTGGAAAGCGAGCAGATCGCCGTTGTTGGTGCAGGGCGCATGAGCCGTCTGTTGCTCCAGCACCTTCAGGCCAAAGGTGCCTCGGGTGTTGTTCTGCTCAACCGCACCGTTGAACGGGCCGAGCAGCTGTCGGCTGATTTCCCTGATCTTCCTGTTCAGTGCAGGCCGCTTACGGATCTGGATCAGTACCTGAGCACCTGCTCGCTGATGTTCACCAGCACCGCCGCCGATGATCCGATCATTGATGCCGCACGTCTGGCTCCTCTGAACCGGCGCAGCAAGCTGCGCTTGATTGATATCGGTGTGCCGCGCAACATCGCTGCGGATGCTGCCGATGTGGACGGCGTTGAATCCCACGATGTGGACGACCTGCAAGAGGTCGTTGCCCGTAACCAGGAAGCCCGTCAGGCCATGGCCCGCGAGGCTGAGCAGTTGCTTCAGCAAGAAGCGCAGCAGTTCCTTGAGTGGTGGGACAGCCTTGAGGCTGTGCCGACCATCAACCAGCTGCGCTCTTCGATGGAGTCGATCCGTTCGGAGGAACTCCAGAAAGCCCTCAGCCGAATGGGCCCTGATTTCTCAGCCCGGGAACGCAAGGTTGTCGAAGCGTTGAGCAAGGGAATCATCAACAAAATCCTCCACACGCCGGTGACCCAGCTGCGGGCTCCCCAGACCCGTCAGGATCGCCAACAGGCCCTCCGAATTGTCGAACGACTGTTCGATTTGGAAGCTTCTTGAGCTCTCGATCGATTCAGTCGCGATCTGAATCCCAGTAATCTCGACTGATTCTTCCGAAAGACGGTTGCGAAGCCAAAAACTCCGGTAAGTTCTTGCGGCAACGCCGATTTGGGACAGCGGCATGAAGCGGGTCTTGGCCATCATTCTGGGCGGCGGAGCAGGCACGCGCCTGTATCCGCTCACAAAAATGCGCGCCAAGCCGGCCGTCCCTCTGGCAGGCAAATATCGACTGATTGATATTCCAATTAGCAACTGCATCAACTCCGACATCAACAAGATGTACGTGATGACGCAGTTCAACAGTGCGTCACTGAACCGTCACCTCAGTCAGACCTACAACCTCAGCAATTCCTTTGGTGGCGGTTTTGTTGAGGTGCTCGCAGCTCAGCAAACCCCCGACAGTCCCACTTGGTTTGAAGGCACTGCAGACGCTGTACGCAAATACCAGTGGTTGTTCCAGGAATGGGATGTTGATGAATACCTGATCCTTTCCGGCGACCAGCTCTACCGGATGGATTACAGCCTCTTCATCGAGCACCACCGCCGCTCAGGTGCTGATCTCACCGTTGCTGCCCTTCCCGTTGATCCCAAGCAGGCAGAGGCTTTCGGTCTGATGCGGACCGATGAAAACGGCTCGATCAAGGAGTTCCGCGAGAAGCCCAAGGGTGATTCGCTGCTGGAGATGGCTGTCGACACCTCTCGCTTCGGCCTCAGTGCCGATTCAGCCAAGAAAAGGCCCTATCTGGCCTCGATGGGCATTTACGTCTTCAGCCGTCAGACCCTCTTTGATCTGCTCGACAAGCATCCCGCGCACAAGGATTTCGGCAAGGAGATCATTCCCGAGGCTCTCGCGCGGGGGGACAAGCTTCAGAGCTATGTGTTCGACGACTACTGGGAAGACATCGGCACCATCGGTGCGTTCTATGAAGCAAACCTCGCGCTGACCCAACAACCCACGCCCCCCTTCAGCTTCTACGACGAGAAATTCCCCATCTACACCCGTCCTCGCTATCTGCCCCCCAGCAAGCTGGTTGACGCCCAGATCACCAACTCGATTGTTGGCGAAGGCTCGATCCTGAAGTCCTGCAGCATCCACCACTGTGTTCTCGGTGTGCGCAGTCGCATTGAAAGTGACTGCGTGCTTCAGGACACGCTGGTGATGGGGGCCGACTTCTTCGAATCTTCAGACGAACGCGCTGTCTTGAAAGAGCGCGGAGGCACTCCTCTTGGCGTGGGCAAGGGCACCACGGTGAAACGCGCCATTCTCGACAAGAACACCCGCATTGGTTCGGGTGTCTCGATCATCAACAAGGACAACGTGGAAGAAGCCGACCGTTCCGATCAGGGCTTTTACATCCGCAACGGCATTGTGGTGGTTCAGAAAAACGCCACCATCGCTGATGGAACGGTGATCTGAGCGCTGGGTGCGTTCCCAGGAATGAGCCGACGTCTTTCCGCTGATGGCTCATTCCTGACTTTTATTGGTTGATTTGCGGTCGAGACCAGGCGAGATCAACACACTGAGATCAGTCCTCAGTGGTCCTTCAGGCCATGTCCAAGTCTCACTTCGGCCTCATCGGTCTTGGCGTGATGGGCGAGAACCTCGTCCTGAATGCTGAACGCAACGGTTTCTCCAGCGTTGTCTACAACCGCACCTACGCCAAAACCGAAGACTTCCTCCAGGGGCGTGGCAAGGACAAGAACATTCAGGGCGCCACTGACCTCGAAGATTTCGTTGGCAAGTTGGAACGCCCCCGCCGGATTTTGATGATGGTGAAGGCTGGGCCTGCCGTGGATGCTGTTGTTGATCAGCTCTCCCCCTATCTCGAAGAAGGCGATCTGCTGATTGATGGAGGCAACTCCGATTACCACGACACCGAACGTCGGGTGAAGCAACTCGAGAGCAAGAGCTTCGGTTTCATCGGTATGGGTGTGTCCGGTGGCGCCAAAGGTGCCCTGGAGGGGCCGAGCATGATGCCCGGAGGAACCAAGACCTCCTACGAGGCCATCGAGGGCCTTGTGAACAAGATGGCGGCTCAGGTCGAAGACGGACCTTGCGTGACCTACATCGGTCCCGGCGGGTCAGGACACCTGGTTAAGACCGTCCACAACGGGATTGAATACGGCATTGAGCAGATCCTTGCCGAGGGCTACGACCTGATGAAGCGGGTCAAAGGAATGACCGGTGTGCAGATGGCCGACGTTCTCGGTCAATGGAACGCCACAGAAGAGTTGTCGTCGTATCTGGTGGAAATCACCGAGGTGTGTCTCCGCACCAAGGATCCCGTCGATGGCACTGATCTGGTGGAAAAAATCACCGATCAGGCTGGCCAGAAGGGCACGGGCCTCTGGACCGTGGTGACGGCGCTGCAGATGGGTGCTTCTGTTCCCACCATCTATGCCTCTCTCAATGCAAGGGTGATGAGCTCGATGAAGCCCCAACGCGTGGCGGCCGAATCGATCCTCAAAGGACCAACCATCAAGGACTTTGACCTGGGAACGCCTGACGATGCCATGGCTCCGCTGATGGATGCCACGGTGCTGAGCTGCATCGCCAGTTATGCCCAGGGCATGGAGCTTCTGCGAATCGCCTCCCAGGACCTCGACTATGAACTCCACATGCCGTCGATCGCTCAGATCTGGAAGGGTGGCTGCATCATTCGGGCCCGTCTGCTGAAGCGCATTCAGGATGCTTTCCACGCGGATCCCCAGCTGCCCAACCTGATGGTTGATCCCTGGTTCGCTGAACAGATCAACCGACGGCTTCCCGGACTGGCTCAAGTGGTGGCCGGTGCCGCCGAGGCCGGCATTCCCGTTCCCTGCTTCAGCAGCACCCTCGACTACATCAACAGCTACCGCTCCGGTCGCCTTCCTCAGAACCTGGTTCAGGCGATGCGCGATTGCTTCGGCTCCCACACCTACCAAAGGGTCGACAAGGAGGGCACGTTCCACACCGAATGGCTCAGCTGAGTGGTTGAGCGATGACCAACTACCGCATCGAGCGGGCCAAGGATCCTCAGGACCTCGCCCGTCAGGCCTGTGAAACTGTTGCCGCCCAAATTGATCTAGCCTTGGATCAACGGGACCGCTGCCAGATCGCTCTCTCCGGTGGGAGCACCCCCGCCAGTGCCTACTCCCTGCTCGGTCAGGAACGGTTGCCCTGGGACCGGGTGGACGTTGTGCTGGGTGACGAGCGCTGGGTGGCTGCCGACGATGCGTCCAGCAACGCCGGCATGCTGCGCCGCACCCTTCTCGCCCCCGGGCCTGGAGCTTCAGCTGCTTTTCATCCCGTGCCCACCGTGGAACTGGAGAGCCCTGAGGCCAGTGCCCAGGCTTTTGCTGACCAGCTTTCTCAGCTGTGCTCAGGAGCCCCACCGGTGTTCGATGTGATGCTGCTGGGCCTGGGGGATGACGGCCACACCGCATCCCTGTTCCCCGGCACCGAGGCTCCATCGGTGCTGGATCGCTGGACGACCATCGGGCGCGGCAAGGGGTTGGATCGCATCACCATGACGGCTCCTGTGCTCAGTGCCGCCCGTCAGGTGATCTTCCTCGTCAGTGGGGCCGGTAAACAGGAGGCCCTCCGGAGACTGGTCGATCCCTCCGAATCCTCCGATCGCACTCCTGCTCGGCTGGTTCAACCTGCTAGTGATGTGCTGATCCTTGCTGATCAGGATGCAGCCGCCGGCCTCTGAACAGATCCTTTTCCAGGGCAGCGATTTTGCTGACTGGGCCAGCCTGAACGACACGATCATGGGCGGCCGATCCCGTGCCGGTTGCCGCGTGACCTCCGATGGACTCGTGCTGGACGGGGAACTGGTGGAGACCGGCGGTGGTTTCGTGAGCTGCCGATCCCCTCGCCTGCAGCCCCCGCTCGATCTGTCCCCTTATTCAGCACTTCAGCTGGATGTTGAGGGTGAGGGACGCACCCTGAAGATTGCCCTTGGTTGCCGGGATGGAGCCATGGGACTCACGGAACTGATTCCCGGTGGTCTCCGCTGGGTGGTGGATGTTGCGACCAAACCGTCCGGTTTGACCCCTGTTGTGGTGCCATTCGCCGACCTCAGACCCACGGTGCGTGCCAAGCCCGTTGGCTTACCGCTGCGCTTCGATCCCAGTGGCATCACACGCATTCAGGTGCTGCACTCCAAATTCAGTGATGCTGGGGATCTCAATCCGGGGTTTCGCTCCGGCGCCATCCGGCTGCTGATCCGCTCAATCCGCGCCTTGCCTTGAGTCCATGGACCTTCTGGTGTTGATTGCCAAGGCGGCTGACGTCTGCCTCAAGCCCTGGAGCCATGCTGTTGTTCTGATCGATCCTTCGGCTCCAGAACAGATCGACGATCTGCACGTGCGGATTGAATGCCGTGATGGCGACGGCCAGCGTTGCTCTGCTCAGGATCTTGAACTGGAGATCTACCGGAGTGGCAATGAGATCAACCTGATGCTGAGCTGGTGGGACCAACCGGAACGCCCAATGCTCTGGCACGGGCGCCATCCGGTCTGGATGGATGGCGCTTCGGGTCAGCGTTGCTCTGCTCCGCAGGATGCCGCTCCGCTGGAAGCATTAGGTCGGCGCCTACGGGCTCTGGTGCAACCGGCGTCTTGATGCCACCGAATTCAGTCGGCGTGGTCGGTGGTTGCACCCCGGCTTGAGCTGGAGACGAGCCGTGCGTACTTGCCGAGAATTCCGTTGCGGTAACGCGGTTCAGGCTTGCTCCATCCCGCCCGGCGGCGTTCCAGTTCCGCCTCATCCACGTTGAGTTGCAGCAGCAGCTGATCAGCATCAACCGTGATGCTGTCGCCTTCTTGAACCAGCCCGATCGTTCCGCCAACAGCGGCTTCAGGAGCCACGTGACCCACCACCAGGCCGTAGGTGCCGCCGCTGAAGCGGCCATCGGTGATCAGGGCGACCTTGTCCCCCAGGCCCTGACCAACAATCGCTGAGGTGGGAGCAAGCATCTCCCGCATGCCCGGTCCACCGACGGGCCCCTCGTTGCGGACCACCACCACATCCCCGGCCTTGATCTTTTTGTCGAGGATGGCGGCAAGGCAGTCTTCCTCGCTTTCGAACACCCGCGCAGGGCCCGTGAGCACAGGGGTTTTCACGCCGCTGATCTTGGCCACGCTGCCCTCGCTGGCGAGGTTGCCCTTGAGGATGGCGAGGTGCCCTTTGGTGTACAGCGGATTGCTGAGGGAGCGGATCACGTCCTGCCCGGCGGGGGGCTCCGACGGCACATCGGCCAGCAACTGCTTCAGGCTTTTGCCCTCAACGGTTCGGCAGTCGCCGTGCAGCAAGCCGGCATCCAGCAGCAGCTTCATCACCTGGGGAATGCCCCCGGCGTTGTGGAGATCAACGGTCACGTAGCGGCCGCTGGGCTTGAGATCACAGATCACCGGCACCCGCTGACGGATCCGTTCGAAGTCATTGATACTCAGGTCGACGCCGGCGGTGCGGGCAATGGCCAACAGGTGCAGCACCGCATTGGTGGAGCCACCCACCGCCATGATCACGCTGATGGCGTTCTCAAAGGCTTCCTTGGTGAGCAGATCCAGGGGACGGATGTTGGCATTCACTGCCTCCACCAGCACCTCAGCGGAGCGAGCGGCACTGTCGGCCTTTTCCTCATCCTCGGCAGCCATTGTGGAGCTGTAGGGGAGGCTGAGGCCCATCGTTTCGATGGCGGCACTCATGGTGTTGGCGGTGAACATGCCGCCGCAACTGCCAGCCCCAGGGCAGGCATTTTTCTCAACTGCGGTGAGCTGCTCTTCGTCGATCTTGCCGCTGGTGAGTTGGCCCACGGCCTCAAAAGCGCTCACCACCGTGAGATCACAGCCGCCAAGCTTGCCCGGCTTGATCGTGCCGCCGTAGACGAACACCGAAGGAATGTTCATCCGTGCCATCGCAAGCATGGCGCCGGGCATGTTCTTGTCGCAGCCGCCAACGGCCAGCACCCCATCCATGCTCTGGCCATTGCAGGCCGTTTCGATGGCGTCAGCAATCACTTCACGGCTCACAAGGGAGTACTTCATCCCTTCGGTGCCCATGGAGATTCCATCACTCACGGTGATGGTTCCGAACATCTGTGGCATGCCTCCGGCCTGCCGGGCCGCTTCCTCAGCTCGTTTGGCCAGGTCGTTGAGCCCCACATTGCAAGGGGTGATGGTGCTGTAGCCGTTGGCGATGCCCAGGATGGGCTTGCCGAAATCGCTGTCTCCAAAGCCCACGGCCCGCAACATGGCACGGTTGGGAGACCGCTGAATCCCCTTGGTGACGGCGTCGGAGCGAAGCATGGAACGGAGCGGACCAGTGGCAATCAAGCCAACCTACCGAGCGCTCATCCTTCGCTACCGAGTCCCTCGAGTTGGGCGCGAACGCGGGCGATCTCCGCGTTGAGTTTTTCCACCCGCTCCTCGAGGTGTCCGTTGCCTGCGCTATCCAGCACTTCGGAACCGTCCTGCATCCGCGGTGCGTGCAACATCGACTTCTGCGCGCCGTAACGCCTGCGCCTGTCGGCTTCGTTGAGGAGCCACCAGGCCAGGCCTGCAGCACCGAGCACTGCTCCGGTGACCAGAGTTGCCAGGGTGCCTGAGCCCGTGTCGTGCTGCTGGGCCATGGGTGCGTTCAACCTGCCTGAAGGTTAGTCATGCCTTCAAGATCTGAGGTTCAGCCGTCGCACAGGGTCACCGATTCCCGGACGAATCTCACCCTGCTCCCCCACGCCTTCGTCAATGCAGGCGGTGTGCAGCGTTAGGTCTGGAATCGCTTCACCCAACAGCTTCAGTCCAGGACTGGCGCACAGGGCAGTGATCAGCCGCAGCCGCCGACCATCCACACCCTTGCTCTGGAGCTCCTGCAGAAGTTTGAGGGTGGCCTCACCATCACTGATCTGATCAACAAACAGAATCACCCCGGCGTTGGCTTCGATCTCCTGTGGGCACGACCCCAGGCAGAGGCAGGAATCGGGTAGGACGGATCGTCCTCCCTGCCAAAGCTCGAGGCCTGCTGGCAGCACTGGAATGGCGATCAGCGGTACCGATGCTTCAACGAGGGTGCCTTCGGTGTCCCCATGGAGTCCGGGCACCATCTCCCGGCGATGGGGCAGCCAGTCCCGCAGGGCTTCGTAGGTGAGCCACCGGCCCAGTTCCTGCAGGGCTGTGGCGTAGAGGGCCGCAGGGGTTTCCCGATGCCGAAGCATGGTCAGCCAATGGCCGATCAGGGGATGGGGTGGAACCACCACCCGCAAGCTCATGGCCATATCGACTCGCTCCGCGGACAGTTGCCATAACGTGATTGCTCAAATTACCGGTCTCATGGGCGCCCTTCGACGTATGGCCTCGCTGCTGGCGGTGATCACGCTGGCGTTCAGCACTGTTGTTTGGGCTGAATCAGTGCAGGCCATCACCGCTCCCGAGCTGCGTGGTCAGTTCGCAGTTCAGGAGATCAGCGCTGATATGCACGGTCTTGACCTCAAGGAAAAAGAGTTCCTCAAGGCCGATTTGCGCGAGGTGAATCTCAGCGGCACAGACCTGCGCGGCGCTGTGATCAACACCTCTCAATTGCAGGGGGCCGATCTCCGGGATGCTGATCTTTCCGATGTTGTGGGCTTTGCCAGCCACTTCGAGGGCGCCGATCTCCGGGGGGCCAATTTCACCAACGCGATGATGATGCAGAGCCGTTTCACGGACGCGCAGATCGACGGTGCTGATTTCACCAACGCCGTGATCGACCTTCCCCAACAGCGGGCCCTCTGTGCTCGGGCGGATGGATCCAATCCGATCAGTGGAGTCTCCACCCGTGAGAGCCTGGGCTGCCGCCCTTAATCGTCATGGCTAAGCGTCTGCCGGTGACCGTGATCACCGGGTTTCTTGGGGCCGGCAAGACCACGGTGCTCCGCCATCTGCTCACCCGTGGCGGTCAGCGATTGGCCGTGATGGTCAACGAATTTGGCAGCGTTGGGCTTGATGGTGATCTGATTCGCAGCTGCGGCTTTTGTCCTGAGGAGGAGGTGGACGGCCGTTTGGTTGAGCTGAACAACGGCTGCCTCTGCTGCACGGTGCAGGACGACTTCCTGCCGACCATGGAGACGTTGCTGGAACGGGCGGATCAATTGGATGGGATCGTTGTTGAAACGAGCGGTCTCGCTTTGCCAAGGCCTTTGCTTCAGGCCCTGGATTGGCCGGCCATCCGCAGCCGTGTGCATGTGAATGGTGTTGTGACGCTGGTGGATGGCGAAGCTTTGGCTGCAGGCAGCCCAGTGGCTGATGCTGAAGCGCTGGAGCGGCAACGGGCCGAGGATCCCAGCCTCGATCACCTCACAGCGATCGACGACTTGTTTGAGGATCAACTCCAGGCCGCTGACCTGGTCTTGATCAGCCGGGCTGATTGCCTGGACGCATCAGCGATGGCTGAGGTGCAGGGGCGGATCAAAGACAAAGTGCGCCCGGGTACCGCTCTGCTTCCTGTGTCTCAGGGAAAGTTGGAGACATCCGTTGTGTTGGGCCTCGAGCACAAGCCCACCCCCCAGGAGGCCCACACTCATCACGACCACCACGAACACGACCATCACGACCACAGCCATCACGACCACAGCCATGTCGACATGGTCGGCAGCAATGTGCGCGTTGAAGGGGCATTCGACCGTCACGCCCTCGAGCAGCTGTTGCCAAGCCTCGTGAGCAATCTCCAGGTGGTTCGACTCAAGGGGCGTGTCTGGCTGCCCAGCAAAACGCTTCCGCTTCAGATCCAGATGGTGGGTCCGCGGTTGAACAGCTGGTTCGAAGCAGCTCCCAGCCATGCCTGGCGTCCCGATCAGGGCTGTGGTGCTGATCTGGTGGTGCTGGCTTTGAATGAGGCTGCAGCTTCTGATCTGGAATCCGGCCTTCAGAGGCTGGTGCAGGCCACACCGGCCAAGGCCAGCCCCGCGGCAGCCACGCCGGAGAGCTGAATCGGGTCTCCTTCTATTCGGCTCACAAAAAGAGCCATCACTGGTGCCGTAGCCATCAGGGTCACCCCTTCTCCAACGGGCATCGTTTGCAGCACCACCTGTTGCAACAGGATTCCCCCGTTGGTCCCGACCACGGTGGCGATCACAAGCTTCCATTGCTCCCGTTGCTTCAGCTTGGTCTGTCTCCAGATCCCTTTGAGGAAGGGAAGAAGACCAAGCCATCCGCCCAGCAGCCGGATCGATGCCGTCTGCAATGGGGTGAGGTCGCTGCTGATCAGCACGTGACGGGCCAGAAAGGCTCCGCTCAGGCCACAAACCACGGCGGTGAGTGCCAACAGCAGCCCGATGCCGAAGTCAGCAGCGCTGCCCCCCCGCTCCCCTTGGCTCGTCTCTTTCGCCTGCATGGCAATGAGAACCACTGCGCTTGAAACCAAAAGCGCGCCGAGACCGTTCTTCACGGCCAGGCTGTCCCCCATCACCAGAACCCCAGCGATGCTGGCCAGCACCGGACCGCTGGCTTCCACGGTGAGGGTTCGTCGGGTGCCAAGTCGCCGCAACGCCCCGAGATAGAAGCTGTCGCCGGCCGCAATGCCGATCAAGCCGCTGATCAACAGCAGCAGAACAGCATGCACTTCGGTGTTGTGCGTAAGTGTGAGCAGAACCGGCAGAAACAGCAGGCTGGCCAAGCCGTTCTTCATGGCGTTGAGCCGGATCGCCGTGACTCGCCCTGATAGCGATCGCCAGAGTGCACTGGCTCCCGTCCAGGCCATGGCTGCTCCAAGGGCCGCCAATACACCCGTCATGGTCTGGTGTTGATCGTTGTGCAGTCTGCTGCGCAGACCTCGTTGAATCAGCGCAGCCAGTCTCTGCCGAGCAATAACAGTCCTTCCCTGGCAAACCTTTTTGCAGGGTCAATCTTTTGCCGCCATTGCGGGTCACCAATGATCCTCAGGCCAGTGGTGGAGTCCCGCACAAATATCTTCGTTGCCGGAACGACTACAGCGTCTGCACCCACCGCGGTCATCAGTACCGAGAGGATTTCCTCCTTGGACATCTGGCCCAGTACCGGTGGGAAGCATTTTTCAATGCTGGTGTTCAGGAAGCAGCGTTGACGTCAGCAAGGTCATCGCTCATCGAAGCGGAGAAAGCTTTGAGGTCGGTCGATGAGGCCATTGGCAGAGTCAGCGCCAACATGAGCGAATTCATCACCAGTGACGACCCATCAGCCAAAACAGTGCTGTTGAAGGCTGCTCAAAAGATGGAAGATCTGATGGCAGACCGCAACCTGGCTCAGCTTGAAGTCGATAACTGGAAGGCTGAGGTCAGCAAGTTGACGCACCAGCAAACCGGACGTGAGGCAGAACGTGCATTGAAGCGTCAGATCGATGGCTTCCTCAGCGGTCAGGACAACAGCCTTGAGCAGCGTGTGACTTTCAATAATTGGCTGAGGGACCAAGACCTTGTGCTCTGCATTGAGGATGCACATGATCTTGTTGCTGCCAGTGGCGAGCCATATCCATCTAATGAGATGCAAGCCCTGATCCACATGGGACAGCCAGTCTTCGAACAGGGCAGGTTGGTGATGGTTAATTGTTTGCTGGAGACGATGAAGTCCGAGCCAGACTTCGAAGGCATGTCAAACGGCTTTATGCAGGAGGTGCATGACCGTTATCAATTTGAATCCAATCGGTCAGACCCAGCAGAATTCGACAAGTTCTGGGAACAGACCGTAGATAGAGGCTGGCCAGCGGTTGATCTGATTGGCGTCAGAACGTATGAGGAGCACCGCTTCTGGAAGGACTTTGTCGATGCTGGCGGTGATGACCCATCAGCCACCTTTGATGGCGGTATTGGCCTCATCCACCATCCGTTGACATACGACACTGAGATTGTTGGGAAATGGACGTCGCGTGAAAAGCGCAAACGTGGCCGACCGGCCAAACGCAAGAGGTCGAGCTGATGGCAAGGTCAACAGGGAAATCCGAAAAACCAGAACGAGCAGACGAAGAATTTTTTGATCTATCAAAAACCCCCGAAAGCTGGGCACAACTACCGAAAACTCGAGCAGAAGCAAAGAGCCAAGACAAAAAGTATTACTTCACTCAAAAACCATGCACAAAAGGCCATTACAGCCCAAAGCTAACTTCAAGCTACGGATGCTGCGCATGCAACTATATCAAGGCAAATTCACCTGAATACAAGAAAAAACAAAGTGAATATGTAAGAGCAAATAGAGAGAAAATAAATGCACGGGCTCGAGAGCGAAGAGCTGACCCAAATGATTCGTTTTCCCAAGAAGAAGCTGCTAGATCAAAGAGGAGTAGAAACAAAGATATTGAATTTACTCGAGCAAGAGCCAGGGCTTACCAGCGAAGGTACAACGCAGAAGACCCAGAAGCAGCACGGGCTTACGCAAGGCGCCAAGCTCAGAAGGCAGAGGCCAAGGCTCAGCGGAATAAACGACTCGGTGAAAGAAGGAAAGAGGACCCAGCATTCCTTGTTGAACAAAGATGCCGGTCACGAATTGGTGGCGTCTTCAGAAGGGCGTCAATCCCCAAACAAGGCGAAACAAAAGAGCTAATTGGCACCGACGACTGGAGCCATGTAGAAGCACATATAGCCTCAATGTTTGAAGATTCAATGACCTGGGAGAACAGAGATCAATGGCATGTCGACCATGTACGGCCTTGCGAATCTTTCAATCTGTTAATAAAATAGCAGTGCTTAGTAGCTTTTAATTGGAGAAATTTAAGACCAATGTGGGGACCAGAGAATGTATATAAGAACGATGAATACGAACCTCATCATGAGGTCGAATGGGCACGACGAATGAGAGAGCAGGGATACGACGGCGAATTGTTCATTCTGTTTGAGGAAGGACTCGGAGGGTTATAGGGACAGGAGGCGGCTAGCGATGTCCCAGAGTACGTTTATTAACTTCTCAGCTTCTGCTAAGCCACACCCTTCAATCCAGGAAGTAGAATCAAAGAAGTTGAGTTATAAAATTGAAAAACTTTATAGCAATGGGGCTCATCTTTTTTTCGTCATCATTGGCTTCAACTGCTGTTAATGCAGGGCCTCAGTGGGCATACAACATGGCTTCATACGAATGCAAGTTGTACCGTCAGGGTATGTCTACCGCAGAAGTTACCAGGAAATCAGGCGAGAGATTTCCTGAATACAAACAATATGTTGACGAGTATGGGCTGGGTCCGATGGTGACAGAGTTATTTAATCAATGCCCTGAGTCTTTGCCAGAAAGTAGTTCATTGCCTAGTGGCAGTGGTGGTTCAGGTGGATGCACACCCAGTCATCAACAGATCTACAACCTGGCAAACAGAGGCGGAAGTATCAGTCTTCAAGGAGAGAACTGCTACTTCTATCTCTCAGTCAACTGACGATAAGAAGAAACTTCAGATGGTTTATACGTCGATCACGTTGGGCGTTCCACTGCAATGGACGCTGGTTGGTGAACGGTTTGGCGATCAGCGGGATGGCGTCAAAAAAGAGTTGATCAGCTTGTTCGACAACATCCAGAGCATCGTCGCTGTGTCGCTGTTCTTCGCTTCCTCGGAGGGTTCCGTTGGTTTGAATTGATGCCGGCCAGGGCCCAACAGGGCATTGCTCCAGTACCTGAATCCCGGTTGATCAAGTTGTTCATCGATGAGCTGCACCAGCAGTGCCCCTGCCCGCTCAACGCTTTCCGTCAATCGCAAGAGATCCCGAGCGACCAACCCAAACAAGGCCTGCCCAAGTGGATTGGCTTGGCGACTGTTTCTGAAAAACCCTTCTGACGTGCGGGGAATCACCAGTCCCGGACTCCAGGCCACGACAGGCAAATCCTGACGCTGCTGGTGGATCTGCAGGGCCATCAGCAGATTGCACAGCTTGCTGTCTTTGTAGGCCTTGTCTGCATTGAACGGACTGTCTCCATCCACCATCGGCGCCCCGGGGCCCTGGCGCAGTCCCTGTAGCGAGCCCAGCCCTGCAGGCTGGCCAACCCGTCCTCCGCCGGTGGCTGGATTGTGCACCTCAGAGGCGGTGATCACGATGGCTTGGGTTTGCTCCTTCAATCCTTCAGCCAGAAGTTGATGGGCCAGGTGGTTCACCGCAAAGGTGAGTTCAATGCCCTGTGCACTCCAGCGGGGGGAATCATGGCCGGCGTATTGCAACCCTGCATTCAGCACCAGTGCATCGAATGGCGTCCCGTCACGGCGAAGTTCTTCGATCGCCTTGGCCACAGACGCAAGGTCCGCCAGATCGGCGATACACGTTTCCACGGAATCCGACAGAGCCGTGCGGGTTCGTTCGGCCCGTTCTGCATTGCGGCAAACAACGGTGAGTGCATCACCACGGGCCAGCAGGATTTTTGCCGCTTCAAGGCCAATGCCGCTGCTCGCACCGGTGATCAGAACGCGGCGCTGTTCAGCAGTCGTCATGGAGTTTGAACACGTAGAGATCAGCGTCTCGATCGCTCACCGCGTACAACCTTTTTCGCCCGGGATCGAAGGCAACACCCTCCGGTTTGCGGATCCGTTGTGGCTTGTCTCCCGTGCTGATGGTGAGATCGAGGCGCTGGAGAACAGTTTCGCCTGCCCAGTCGTACTGGAACAGGCACCGCCCCTTGTCGCTGACGATCCAGAGGGTATCGCTGCTGCTGTCGTAGCTCAGGCCCGAGAAATCCAGCTTCTCGGACTTCAAGTCGGGATGCATGAACCCCTGGCTGGCTTGCAGCATTCGTGTGGAGAGGATTGTGGTGAGTGTGGAATCCAGTTCGATCAGCAAACCGGGCTGGCGCTCTTTCACCACAACCACATGGTTGTTTCTGGTGTTCACAGTGATGCCCTCCAATCCGTTGTTGTCCGGAGGGTTGGGGAAGTGGTGCGCGATCGTGCCGTAGTTGGTCATGACTGACAGCGGTCGCCGAGACCGTTCGCTCCGGCTGTTCAGATCCACCACCACCACAGAATTGCTCCGCTCCTGCACCACGAGCAGCTCGCTGTCATCGCCACGGAGTGCAATGCCTTCCAAGTCGTCGAGGCCGATGAAGAACGAGTCGCTCACCGACACCCTGCCTTTGAGATCCAAACGAAAAATCGCCTTGGTGTCATCACTGACGGTGTATAGCGCTGATCCATCCGCGTTCAGCGTCAGTCCGGATGGTTCATTCAGGCCGAGGCCTGGGTCTCGAATCCTGTGACGGCTCAGCAGCTCAAGGCGCATCGAGGTCATCCTCATCGGGACCCGTTTCTGGTGATTCTCGAGGCTTGGCTCGTTTTTGCCAGCCATCGCAGGTGAGGATGAAGGCATCACGGCCAGGCGCCATGAATCGAATCGCTGTGTATTGCGGCTCCTCGAGCGGCGACTCGAGCCTGTTCAAGCTTGCTGCCACTGAGCTGGGTGCACTGATCGCCACTCGGGACATGGCCCTGGTTTACGGCGGCGCTCGCATTGGTTTGATGGGCGCTGTTGCTGATGCCGCTCTGGCGGCTGGAGGGGAGGTGATCGGGGTGATCCCCGAGGCGTTAACGCAGGATGAAGTGGTGCACTCCGGTTTGACCCATCTCGAGGTTGTGGGATCGATGCACGAGCGCAAGGAGCGAATGCTCGATCTGGCCGATGCAGCCGTTGCCATGCCCGGAGGCCTGGGAACCCTCGACGAGTTGTTTGAGGCCTTGACCTGGGCTCAGCTTCGTTTTCATGCCAAGCCGATCGGCATGCTCAATATCGATGGCTACTTCGATGCGTTGCTGGGCTTTTTGGATCAAAGCGTTTCGACGGGCTTTCTCTCGCAGCGAAATCGCCAGCTCCTCCTGGATGCAACAACGCCAGAATTGCTGATGGATCGATTCCTCAACGCGTCCTGATGCAACGCACGGTTTTGCTTACCGGAGCCAGTCGTGGCATCGGACGTTCCATTGCCAGACGGTTGCTCAAGGATGGTCACCGCCTCAGCCTTGGTCTGCGGGATCCGCAGGCTCTAAGGGGAACAGAGCTGGACGTTGAGACGGTGTTGCATCACGCCTACGACGCCAACGATCCAGCCAGTGTTGAAGCCTGGATCGACAGCACCGTTCGTCACTGGGGTGCCATCGACACCGTGATCCACTGCGCGGGGATTTTGCATCGAACCCCGTTGTTGTTTGCGGATGGCGAAGAGCAGCAGCTTGATGAACTGTGGGCGATCAACGTGAAGGGGCCCTGGTGGCTGACCCGTGCGGCCTGGCCGTATCTGGCGACCAGTGGCCATGGACGAATCCAGGTTTTGGTGTCGATGAGTGGCAAACGCGTCAAAGGTCGAATGGCGGGTTATCCCGTGAGCAAATTCGCCTTGATGGGGCTCTGTCAGAGCATGCGCAATGAAGGGTGGGACAAGGGAATTCGGGTGACCGCCATCTGTCCCAGTTGGGTCAACACCGATATGGCTCGTGCGGTGACGGCCGTTGAACCTGCCGCGATGACCCAACCCGAGGATCTTGCGTCTCTCTCGAGCAGCCTGTTGTCGATCCCCAACGCCGCCGTTCCGTTCGAGTTGGCGATGAATTGCTCGCTCGAAACCTGAATCTTCCGGTGAGGACGAGGTCGCCTTCAGAAGACGTCGCTATGGATGACCCAGCGTCCCAGCCTTGCGATGTGTCTTCTGGCGGCGATTGGCCTGCTGGCTCCACGCCTGGTTTTGGTGTTGATGTGGTTGATCAACAGCAGTTTCGTGCTGCAGCCCTTCAGTGGCACCAGTGTTCCTAACCCGGTGCTGCCGGTTCTTGGACTCCTGTTTCTCCCCACCACAACCCTCGGCTATTGCTGGTCTGTGTCCTCGTTCGGAGGTGTGTCGTCGTTCAGTGGCCTGTTGGTGGTGTTGATCGGACTGATCATTGACTTCGGCTTGATCGGTAATGGCCGTGGTGCTGTTCGTCGTTGAAGATCAACCCCGTGGATAACTGTGCCATCTGTCAGCTGCATCTCGATCCACAAGCGCAAGAGCGGTATGAGATTCAGCGCTCCGAACTCTGGGTTTTGCGCCATCACCCCGACCCGGCACCTCTGCCTGGCTGGCTTCTGTTGGATTCAATTAGGCACTGTCCAGGGCCCGTGGATTTCACGGTGGCTGAGGCTTCCGATTGGGGGAGAGCAGTTCGCGATGCCAGTGATCTCGTGAACCAGATCACCGGATGCGATCGCGTTTATGCCATTGCCTTTGGTGAGGGAGCCCAGCACCTTCATCTGCATCTCATTCCTCGCCATTTGAATGAGCCGGCCTCCAAGGCCTGGGCGGTTGCTGACCTGTACCGGGCGATGGATCGTGGGGATCGCGCCGCTGCTGAACCTGCTGCTGTGGCTTCAATGGTTCAACGCTGTCGCGCGTTGATCAGCGTTCCGGATTGAAGCGTTTGAGTGTCTTTGAGCTGTTGGCGCCTCGCTTGAGGTTGCCCAAGGGCCAGCCGAGGTGCATGAGATGGTTCACCGTGTTAGGCGATGCGGTGAAGCAGTTCTCGCTGTAACTGCTGACAATTCCAATCTCTTTGAGGGTGAGCAGCAGCAACCTCTGCTCCCGCCGTGTGCCCCGCCGGCTCGCGAGCAGCACGAAGTCGCGTTCGCGAAGTTGTTCGGTGGCCGCATCGATGCTGTCGGAATAACCCAAGGACAGGGTCTGATCAATGGCGCGATAGGCGGTGTAGATCCGTCCCTCAGGATTGTTTTCAAGGGTTTGAACCCGTTCGCTCAGGGCAATCACGGCGTCCATCACCGACGCCTGGAGCGCCTGCTCGATCTGTTCAAGTTGCACGTTCACAACCCTCCCACGGCCAAACGTTCATCACAGGCAGCCTCATAGGCGCGGATGGCTGCGCTGGGAATGGAGCCATTGCTCTTGAGTTGGCGCACCGACAGCTCCACGCACTGAAGCACAACGCTGGTGAGCTCGCGTCCTTCGCACAGGGCCCAGCCGCGAAGCAGCACATGAAGGCTCGGGGGAACGGAGACCGTGAGCTTGACCTGGGTCTCGCGGGTTGAGGTTTTGATCATGGCCCGTTTGCTGCCAGAGCACTCTCAAGGTAGCTCCATGACACCTGTAAAGCAACTGCTGGGTAGCTGCTGGGTGTCTTATGGGTTGCTTCGTGGTTGCTTGGAAGTGCTCCTGCGCTTGCTGAGTGCTGGATCATGGGTCCCTGTTGATTCGGCCGCGCTTGTTATGTCTTTGTGTCGTCATTCAGCCATTCCTGGAATGTCACTCTTGCTCTCTGGGTGATTTGAGGTAATAAATATTTTCGAATCGATGAAGAGCCTTTGATGCAGATATTGCATGAATATGGATAAAATGGACTCTTAGAAACATTGGCTCGATGGGCGCTGCTTCTGTTCAGGCTGACAAGGTTGTCAACGTCAGAATGTCTGAATCAGAGCACACTCTGTTGAAGGCCTATTGCACTTCGTTGAACCGCAGCATGCAAGATGTGCTCCGTGATTTCGCGTTGATGCAAATCCAGAAGCAACGCTTCTGTTGCCGCCTTGTGCGCTCCTTGATGGAAGTGCATGGGATCGAACAAGACCCCAGAGTTGATAAGCCTTGTTTTGGCTATTCCTGTTATTACTGCCGTCATGCAGAGGCATGCACGGCTGGAGCAACAGATCTGCTTTATATCCCCCGCCAGGAGATCCGCGAACTGGTTGCTGAGGAGGCGTCTTACATTTTCGACTTTGACGGTAGCAGCATCGAGCCCCCGCCCCATGCCTTTTAGGCAGGAGTCACTGCAAGTCTTGTTCGCAAGTTGTGGATGTTGAGAAATCCGCGCACAACCCCTTCAACAATCCGGACGATTCGACGCATCGTCACTCTGGCCAGTCGCTCATCGGGCTTGGAATCCAGACAGCGCGATTTTTCAGGCGTTGGTGTTTGAGTTTGACCCCTGCTTCGGCGGGGGCGAATCCGTTTCATTCTTAAGAAATCTGGTTGTGTATCCCTGAGTACGGAGCAGTCCGTCAGT